>TARA_R110002096_G_scaffold106587_7_pt1 | contig 35132 bp, 34 predicted proteins | sample TARA_R110002096 | Tara Oceans TARA_R110002096 (sample SAMEA4397295) | marine metagenome | biome: Polar Biome; feature: [DCM] deep chlorophyll maximum layer (ENVO:01000326); material: water (ENVO:00002006), including particulate matter (ENVO:01000060) such as... | depth 35 m
GATTCCTTTATTGACGATATTTTCAACCCGGGCACGGCACTGGAAAGACGCTCGCTGATGCTGTCTTCAACATCACCAGCAGTGCTAAAGGGCGAGCCCAGAACACCAGCTGCCATAACTGCTATCATAAAAAACCGTTTTACATTCATTCTGGCAAACACACCTTTTCAGTCGAGTATTATTGGGTTTACGTGCGACACCTGCTCGCCACAAAAGTTCAAAGCGCTACCTTACCTAATAATCGCAGACTCAACCACGGGGATGATGGGCCTGATGCAACGATTGCAAACGTTGTCGCGCCACGTGGGTGTATATCTGGGTTGTCGAAAGATCCGAGTGACCCAGCAGCATCTGAACCACACGCAGGTCTGCACCATGATTAAGCAAATGAGTTGCAAAGGCATGCCGGAGCGTATGGGGTGACAAATGTTTGCGGATACCGGTACGCACGGCGTAATGACGAATCCGGTGCCAGAACGTCTGTCGCGTCATGGCCGCCGCCCGGTTACCCGGAAACAGCGCATCACAGGCGCGCCCCTTGAGCAGCTCGGGGCGGCCTTCCTTCATATACCGGAGGAGCCAGTCTACTGCCTCCTCCCCAAGCGGAACCAGACGCTCTTTATCACCTTTACCGGTTACGCGTATAACACCCTGGCGCAGATTCACCTGATCAACACGCAAACTGGTGAGCTCAGACACCCGCAACCCACAACCATAGAGAATCTCAAGCATGGCCTTGTCCCTCTGCTCAATCGGCAACCCGGGATCCGGTTCCGCAAGCAGTGCATCCACTTCCTCTTCGGTCAGCGAATCTGGCAACCGGCGGGGAAGCCGAGGGCTGTCTATGCGCAACGTGGGGTCTTCAGTAATCAGCCGCTCCCGAAGAAGAAATCGGTAAAACCGACGGACGCCTGAGAGGCGACGAGCCGCCGTAGACGTCTTGACGCCCTCTGCGAGCCCGCTGGCCATCCAGGCCAGAATATCGGTCCGCTGCGCATCAGTTAACAACGGTCGCCCAGGCTGATTTTCCAGCCAGGCTGCCAGGCGTTGCAAATCACTACGATACGCCTGTCGGGTGTTCTCACCCAGACCATCCTCAAGCCAGACCGCATCAACAAACCGGACAATTACTGCTTCATCCTCTGGCCTCACACTCTCGCCCTCTGACACCCCATACCCTCAGCACTGCATTCTGGCTCGCCAGAAACGAAAAAGGCAGCCCTGAGGCTGCCTTTTTCACTGCAAGGTTGTTCAGCAAATAACTGATCAGCCCAACTTTTCCTTGATACGTGCTGCCTTACCAGAAAGCTCACGCAGGTAGTAAAGCTTGGCCTGACGCACATCGCCACGACGCTTCACTGCAACGCTGTCGATCAGCTTGGAGAAGGTCTGGAAAGTACGCTCAACGCCTACGCCGTAGGAAATTTTCCGTACGGTGAAAGAGGAGTTCATGCCACGGTTACGCTTGCCGATAACAACGCCTTCGAACGCCTGTAGACGCTCACGGTTGCCTTCAGTTACGCGAACCTGAATAACCACGGTATCACCAGGCGCAAACGCGGGGATTTCCTTGGTCATCTGTTCTGTTTCAAGTTGATTGATGATGTTGTTCTTGCCGCTCATCGTAATGCTCCTGATACCCAATCTTTTAATGCCCTGATGATTCAGAGGCACACGGTTCGTTTAAAATCTCACCCAGCAGCTCACGCTCTTCGTCCGTAAGCACCCGCTTTTCCAGCAGGTCGGGGCGTCGCTCCCGGGTTCGCCTCAGCGACTGTTTAAGCCGCCAACGCCGGATCTGACCATGGTGACCGCCCAACAAAATATCCGGCACCGCCTGACCTTCGTAAACTTCGGGCCGGGTGTAGTGCGGACAATCCAGCAACCCGTCAGCAAAAGAATCCTGCTCTGCCGACTGCGCATGACCCAGCGCTCCGGGGATGAGGCGTGTGACCGCATCGATGACAGCCATAGCCGCCAACTCGCCACCGGAAAGCACGAAGTCTCCCAGTGAAATTTCCCGGTCAACTTCTGCTGCTATCAGGCGCTCATCAACACCTTCGTACCGTCCAGCTACCAGAATCAAATGTTCTTCTGCAGCCAGCGACTCGACAACAGCCTGGTTCAGCGTCTCACCCTGAGGCGAAAGATAAACCACGCAGGCTTTTCCGGGCGCAGCGATCCTCGCTGCGTGAATGGCATCCCTGAGAGGCTGAATTTTCATCAGCATACCGGGGCCACCACCGTAAGGCCGATCATCAACCGTACGATGACGATCGCGGGTAAACTCGCGGGGATTCCAGCTATCGAAGGTCAGAAGACCGTCGCGTACTGCCCTGCTCGTTATCCCGTAATCCGTTACCGCCTGGAACATCTCCGGAAACAGACTGACTGCGCCAATCCACACCCGTCAGAACTCCGGGTCCCAGTCGACGATCATTTTACGCGCCGCCAGATCCACCTCCCGAACAACCTCACCGGGAAGATAGGGAATCAGACGCTCGCGCTGATCAATGGAGCCTGCTGTTGCATGCACCACCAGAACATCATTGGAGCCGGTTTCGATCAGGTGATCCACACAACCGAAGCATTCGCCGTCAACGGTGAAGACATCAAGCTTTTCCAACTGATGCCAGTAGTACTCCCCTTCAGGAAGCACCGGCAACTCGGTAGTCGGAACCCTGATTTCGGCTCCGCAATACGTACGAGCCAGCTCACGATCACTAATACCTTTCAGCCTGACAACGATCGCCTGCCCTTGGCGGCGACCTTCCTCAAGCTTCACAGGAATACGTTTACCGTCAAGATCAAGAACCCAGCCGGTGTATTCAAGTATTCCTTCTTTGGGGTCGGTGAAAGAAAAAACCTTAAGCCACCCTTTAACCCCAAATACCGAGGTAATCCGACCGATCACAGTTTCCTGAGGATTCTGCGTCATACAACAACCCCGGTGGTCAGTAAAACTTACACAGCAGCCTTGAGCAGTTGCGCAACGCGATCGCTGGTTTGTGCACCTTGACCAATCCAGAAATCTACACGGTCGCGATCAACACGAAGGCGCTCTTCCTGACCGCGGGCGATCGGGTTGAAAAAGCCAACGCGCTCAATGAAGGCGCCGTCGCGTGATCTGCGACTGTCAGTTACTGTCAGATGATAGAACGGGCGCTTCTTGGAACCGCCACGAGCCAAACGGATTGTTACCATTTAACCAATATCCTGTTCTGTTATACGAACTTTGTACGTTTCACGCTGGCCACAATGGTGGCTGACGCGGAGACCCATACTCGAAAGGGGCGCTATTCTATGCTAAAAACGCGCCAAAGAAAACAGTGAAACAGACTGTTTCACTGTTTTCCATGTAAGGCTTTTTACATACGGCCAAACGGTGGCATTCCACCGCCGCCACCGCCCGGCGGCATCATACCACCGAGACCGCGCATCATATTCGCCATTCCGCCCTTTTTACCAAACTTCTTCATCATTTTCTGCATTTGCTTGTGTTGCTTGAGCAGGCGGTTCACATCTTGTATCTGTGTTCCGGAACCCGTGGCAATGCGGCGCTTGCGGGAGTTATTGATCACATCCGGGTGACGGCGCTCCTTGGCGGTCATCGAACAGATGATCGCTTCCAGCTGCCCCATGGACTTGTCGTTAACCTGCTGCTGCGCAACCTGGGCCATCTGTCCCATACCCGGCAACTTGTCCAGCAAACCGCCGATACCACCCATATTCTTCATCTGCTGAAGCTGGTCGCGAAAGTCCTCAAGATCAAAGCTTTTGCCTTTCTTGATCTTTTTAGTGAGCTTCTCGGCCTTTTTCTGATCCAGCTTGCGCTCCGCCTCCTCAATAAGAGAGAGCACATCGCCCATGCCAAGAATACGGGACGCAACCCGGTCCGGGTGAAACGGCTCTAGAGCATCTATTTTCTCGCCAACCCCAAGAAACTTGATGGGCTTACCCGTGATATGCCGCACAGAGAGCGCTGCGCCCCCACGGGCATCGCCATCAGTCTTGGTCAGCACCACACCGGTCAGCGGCAAAGCATCGTTAAATGCCTTGGCGGTATTTGCAGCATCCTGCCCCGTCATTGCATCAACGACGAACAGGGTCTCAACCGGGTTTACTGCTTTGTGCAGACGGCCGATCTCGCCCATCATCTGCTCATCAACGTGCAAGCGCCCCGCGGTATCGAGAATCACCACGTCAATGTGCTTCTTGCGCGCAGCCGCAACCGCTCCCTCAGCAATGGCTACCGGGTCCTGATCAGCGGAACTGGGGAAAAACTCAACACCAACCTCCGCTGCCAGAGTTTCCAGCTGCTTGATTGCTGCTGGCCGATAGATGTCGGCACTCACCACCATGACGGTCTTTTTCTGTCGCTCTTTCAAGAAACGCGACAATTTCGCAACTGTGGTTGTTTTACCCGCGCCCTGAAGGCCGGCCATCATGATCACTGCCGGCGGCTGAACGGCGAGATTGAGGGTTTCATTGCCCTCGCCCATTACCCGCTCGAGCTCCTGCTGAACAACCTTTACGAAGACCTGGCCTGGGGTAAGGCTGCGTTGCACTTCCTGACCGATAGCGCGCTGACGGACGCCCTCAACAAAGTCTTTCACTACCGGCAGGGCGACGTCCGCCTCCAGCAGTGCCATACGCACTTCGCGGAGAGTGTCCTTTATATTATCATCGGTGAGCCGCGCCTGGCCGGAAATCTTGCGCAGGCTGCCGGAAAGTCGGTCTTGGAGGTTCTCAAACATGTTGCTCTTCCGTACCCCGGATAAATTGAGTGCACAAACCAAAGAGCCGGCTTCGGCTCCTTGATTCCTGTTGCATAATCGCGACATTATAACCAGACTATCGTCCTGAAACGACCAATCCGGTCAAATCGGCAGCCATGCCTGCCGATTCCCAGCCAGCACAGTGGTTAATAAGGAAGTCATGGGAACGCTGATTCTCGCGGTCACCTCTCTTTTTCTGTACAGCGTCGGCACCGCTCTGCAAGCACTTCACTTTCGTGGTCAAGTGCACAGTAATATTGCGATCACCACCCTTATCGGCATGCTGGCGCTTACGGCTCACGGGCTCCTGATCACCCAAACCATCCATCACGATGGTGGCGTAGACCTGGGCTTCTTCAAAAGCTCAGTTCTGATTTCCTGGCTGATCGTTTTTCTTCTGCTGGGGCTAAACCTCAGAAAGCCGGTTCAAAGCCTTTTTCTGGGCGCTTACCCGCTGGCAGCATTCACCATCATCATGGCACTGATCACCCATACGCCATCGCGTCTGGTCTCTGATGAAAGCTACGGTGTACTTTCTCATATCGCATTATCAGTGACAGCCTACAGCCTGTTTTCTCTGGCGGCTATACAGGCAACTCTGCTGTACTTCCAAAACCGGCAACTGAAACAAAACTATAACAGCACCCTGTTACGCAATCTGCCGCCGCTGCAAACCATGGAATCCCTGCTTTTTGAAATGGTCTGGGCTGGCGTGGTTATGCTCATTCTGGCCATCGTGACGGGCGCGCTTTTTATAGAAAACCTGTTTGCCCAGAACCTGGCCCATAAAACCGTGTTCTCCCTGCTCTCGCTGCTGGTTTTCGTTGCGCTGCTTGTCGGGCGTTATACCAAGGGCTGGCGCGGCATGACGGCAAGCCGCTGGACACTGGCCGGCAGCGCGCTCCTGATGGTGGCCTTTTATGGCAGCAAATTCGCTCTTGAACTGGTATTCCAGAGGGGCGGCTGATATCCCGCCCACAACCTCTTGACACCATGCACAATCACAACCTACTTTCGCTACTTGTCAGCAATATAAGGACACCACTGGTTTGGACGGTACATCGCTTACTGCGCTGTCGATTATTCTTGTCGGGCTAATCATGCTGTCGGCATTTTTCTCCAGCTCTGAAACCGGGATGATGTCACTCAACCGGTATCGCCTGAAGCACATGGCGAAAACCGGTCACAAAGGCGCCAAACGGGCGCAGGGGTTGCTGCAACGTACCGATCAGCTTATCGGTATCATTCTGATCGGCAACAACTTCGTCAATATCCTGGCGTCGTCCATCGCTACCGTTATTGCCATTCGCATATGGGGTGACGCAGGCATTGCGATTGCGACACTGCTGCTAACGATCGTCATCCTGATTTTTGCCGAAGTCACGCCCAAAACCCTGGCTGCACTTTTCCCGGAAAAAATCGCCTTCCCTGCAAGTTACATTCTCGGGCCGTTACTGAAGATTCTTTATCCGATTGTGTGGGCTGTAAACCTGTTCACAGGAATCATCCTCAGAATTCTGAGAATTTCCCCGGATGATGCTGCCAGCGATCACCTCAGCAGGGAGGAGCTCAGAACCCTGGTAAATGAGGCGGGCGCCCTGATACCAGCAAAGCACAAGGATATGCTTGTCAGCATTCTCGACCTGGAAAATGTGACCGTCAACGACATCATGGTGCCTCGCAACGAAGTCTCCGGAATCGATCTGGACGACGATATCGACACCATCCTGCGGCAACTGAGAAACAGTCAGCACACACGGCTTCCAGTGTTCAAGGGAGATATCAACGATATTCAGGGCATCCTGCATCTGCGCAGCGCAACAAAGCTGTTACAGCAAGAGGACATCAACAAGACCATGGTCCTGCAGCTTTGCCAGGAGCCCTACTTTATTCCCGAAAGCACCCCCCTGAATACGCAGCTCATCAACTTTCAGAAAGGTAAACGCCGTTTTGGTGTTGTTGTCGACGAATATGGCGATGTGCTTGGGCTCGCAACCCTGGAAGACATTCTGGAAGAAATTGTTGGCGAGTTCACAACAGACTACGCGGCAACCAGCCCCGATATTATTCCACAGGAAGACGGCACCTTCATTATTGATGGTACGACCGCCGTGCGCACCATCAACAAAACCCTGGGTTGGAAGCTACCCACCGACGGCCCAAAAACGCTTAATGGCCTGATCACTGAAACCCTTGAGAACATTCCGGACACCAACGTTTGCCTGAAGGTAAACGGGCATCGGGTCGAGGTGCTGCAGATCAAGGACAACGTCGTAAAGGCGGCGATTGTGCACCCGAAAAAGCGCAAAAAACGGGCGCTTTCCATAAGCTGACATATTTTCTCTACTCCTCCCGATAGACCTGCCGGTTATAGCGGAGCTTGTTTTAGAAAGATCAAAATGTAACTGACTCCTTGACGCATATCAATCCACCGCTAACACTGAGGGGGAGTGCGAAACAATAATAATTGCTAGGAGTTTGCCCATGAGTCTGACGCATACCTTTGGCCTTCTGACTAAACCCGACCAGCAGTGGGAAGCCATCCGAAAAGATTCCGAGTCTGTTGCCCGTCTTTATACAGGGCACGTGTTGCTTCTCGCTCTGATACCTGCCGTGGCAGGTTTCTTCGGAACCAGCCAGGTGGGCTGGCAAATCGGTGACGGTCAGGTGACACGCCTGTCAATCAGCAGTGCACTGAGCCTGTCCGTGCTGTTTTATGCTGCCATGCTGGCCGGCATATTCATTCTCGGCAAGTTCATTGATTTCTTTGCGGCAACTTACGGTGTGGCGGATCAAACGCCACGGGGCATTACAATGGCCGCATACACCGCTACACCTATGTTCCTGATCGGAATTATCGCGATTTACCCCAGTATCTGGGTCGTTATGCTGGCAGGGCTAGTCGCCATTGCTTACGCGGTCTATCTGCTTTACGAAGGCCTGCCCATCCTGATGAAGATTCCTGAGGATCGCGGGTTCATGTTTGCTACAGCGGTGCTCACCGTGGGGCTGGTTATGTTTGTCGCCCTCCTGGCAATAAGCGTAGTGATCTGGAGCATGGGTATCGGCCCGGTATATGTAACCTGAGGGCAGGAACCCGGCCTACACGACGGCGCAAAAATAAAGGGTGTTCCGGTGGAACACCCTTTATTTTTCGATTTAGCGCACGGGTTCGTTTTTATTCATGTTAACCAGGCAGAAAATGCGGTAAATTTAGTCTATAACCAAAAAACAGACAGTCTAGCTCGGTCATGTACCCGGTTGAGCCGTAAACAGGAGTCGGCCATGAATAAGCAGTCCGGCATACGTTACCTCCATGAGCACAGGGAAGCGGGAAGCAGCCAGCCGGTTCCTGTGGAGGTCACCCGCATCCGCGACACAGTTGTTGCCGGGCTCGGAGATCTGCTGCAGGGCGCATTCGATGCTGTTGATGACTCGCTTTTCGAACTGGCCAATAATGCCCGCAGCAATAATGAGCAAAACCGCTATTTTGAGGCCATGCGCGAAATCCGCATCAAGCGAAAAGGCGTAGAGCGTCACTTTCAGAATACGGTTGCACAATTCTTTGCCAATCCTCCCCACACCGGCCCGGTTCAGGAAGAGACTCTGAGCCGGCAGGCAAATGCGGATAGCCTCGCGCTCGTCGGCAATGATGATCTGGAGGAGCAAGTTGCTCTGAACGCAATGATCACTAAAGCCAAAGCCCATTTCCAGGGGCCTCTTTTGCAGCTCCAGACCCGCTTCAGCCAGGTCTACGCAGGCGCTACAGACGAATCGCCAGTAAATCCCATGGCACCCGAGCATCTTTGCAGCGCTTTCAAGGAAGCCATTCAGGCGCTGGAAATACAGATCCGCGAACGATTAATCCTGCTCAAGCAGTTCGACCGGTACGTTGTATCCAATCTGGGCATGCTGCTGGACGAAGCAAACAGAATTCTCGTTCAGGCGGGCGTCATCCCCAATTTCCGCTACCACGGAAAAAGTGGCCAGCAACACAGTGCTACTGAGGGTCAATCCGCTGCCGGGAACCCGAAAAGCTCCGTTGGATCCCATGAAAACCGACAAGACGGCGGCGCGGGCAGCAACGCAGTATTTGAGCAAATTCATCAACTGCTGGCGCGCCAACGAGCCAATGCTGGCGTGCCTTCGCGCCAATACGATCCGAGTATTCGGGTTATTGGAGGCAATGAGCTGGTCAGTTTGCTCGCATCATTGCCTTTCAATACTCAGGCCGGCGCCGAACACAACCTCAGCGCAGGTGAACCGATTACCATTGATCTTCGTAAGGCGATTCAACAGATTCTTGCCCAAGCCAACACCAACGATGGCAAAAAGCCTGCACTCAAGGAAATGGACGAGGATCTGATTAACCTTGTTTCCATGCTCTTTGAATTTATCCTTGATGACTACAACTTGTCTGCACCGGTTCAGGTTCTGATCAGCCGGCTGCAAATACCTATCCTTAAAGTTGTTATTAAAGACAAGAGTTTTTTCAGCAAGACCACGCACCCGGCAAGGAAGCTGCTTAATGCTCTTGCCCGTGCAGGCATCGGCTGGAGTAACAGTGACGAAAAAACCAGGGACAAGCTGTACGAGAAAATTCACGGCATTGTGCAGAGAATACTCAGTGAGTTCGACGGTGATATCGCGTTATTCGAAGCATTGAACAATGAGTTTGAAGAATTTCTTGCCAAGGAAAATCGCAAAGCATCCCTGGTGGAACAGCGTACCCGAGAATCCGAGCGCGGACGCATCAAGTCCCAGAAAGCCCAAGAGCTGGTCGATCGCGTAATCAAAGAGCGCGTAGCTCGTTATCGGCTTCCGGAACCCACCTACAACATCCTCATCAATGGCTGGAGCCGGGTCATGTTTCTCGCCTACCTTCGGGACGATGTAGAGCATCGCTGGCAGGAAAGCGTGAAAGTTGTTGATGATCTGATCTGGTGCCTGCATCCGCATCAGGAAGATGCCGAAAGAGACCAGTGGGTTCGCGTCGTTCCCGGCCTGCTCAAGTCGTTGCGTGCGGGGCTGGAAGAAGTTTCATACAACGCCGCAAAGCTTGATGACACCATGAGCCAGCTCAAGCACGAACTGGCAGAAGCCTTCCGTGCAAGCTCCAGTATGGAATTTTCTGAGCCGCCACCGGCGGCTGAAGACAAGCAGGATGAGGACGCCAGAAGCAAAGCGGAGCTTCAGCCTGAGGATGCTGCTATTGCAGAGTTCATGGCTCAGATTGACGGTATCGAGATAGGCAACTGGGTTGAGTTCCGCCTGGTGAACGGTGCAAGCTTCCGGTGCAAGCTTTCAGCAATCATCGAAGAAGCAGACTGCTTTGTATTTGTGAACCGTATGGGCCTGAAAGTCATTGAAAAAACCCGGGTTGAACTCGCCCACGAAATGCGGCGCGGGAGAATGACACTGCTCGAACAAGGGGCATTTATTGATCGGGCACTGGATGCCGTAGTCGGTTCCTTGCGCAGCAAAACTGCCTGATCAGCTCTGGGCCCGCAGCCAACTTGCGGGCCAGGGACTTAGCGCAGCGATCATCCGGTAATAATGGAGCAACCTGAGATCAATGCTGGAGCACGGCAGCTATAACAGCCTTCCGGCGAAGTATCGGATCGCCCTCGCCTTATCAAGCGCATTCCTGATTCATACGCTGTTGCTGTCCGGCGTTCCTTCCGTCCTGCCAGACCCTCCGGCCAGGCACCAGCAGCAACTGAACCTGGAACTCATCTCTGCGAAAAGCCCTTCCGGGGCACCCGCATTGTCTGCCAGCCCTTATCCGGAACCACCGTTCGAACAGAGCGGCAAGAACCGCTTCGAAGTTAAACTGGCGTTCTCTCCGTTGCGGCTCTGACCCGGCAGGAAACCTGCAGAAAAAGAGAAATCAGGCCTCGGCTTGCTTGGTAGCCGCTTTTACCAGCTTGGCCAATTCACCATTCTCAGCCATCTCCATAATGATGTCGCACCCACCCACCAGCTCACTGTTGACATAAAGCTGAGGATACGTCGGCCAGCTCGAATAAACTTTCAGGCCTTCACGCAGCTCCTGGTTATCGAGAATATTTACAAATGCGAAACGCTCACCACATGCCATCAAAGCCTGAGACGTCTTGGCTGAGAAGCCACACTGCGGGGCCTGGGGCGATCCCTTCATGTAAAGGATAACCGGATTGTCTGCGAGTTGGGTTTTAATGGTTTCGTTAATGTCCATGAACATTCACCTCTGATTGAAACGGAACAGCCTGGTGCGCGTTTTGCGCTGTTGACCTGCTTTTAGTAGACACCATTGTACACGGCGGGCGAGCTCCTCAACAAACACTACTATTTGACACAGGGCAAGCCCTCAGCCCGCAGCGTTGTCATCATTGGCGCGAACGGATAGACTTGATGCCCCCGTTTTTTCACCAGTATTTATACTCATCCAGGGCTTCACCAAGGTAAGGGCCATCACATGGCAGCAAGGCATTTTCTGACATTGAATGACATGACCACGACCGAGCTGGAGAATCTGGTTGATCATGGATCCAAGCTCCGGAAGGAATGGCGCCAGGGCAAGGTCAGGGATTCACTGAAAAATCGCGTGCTGGCGATGATCTTTGAAAAGTCCTCAACTCGAACCCGGGTTTCTTTCGAAGCCGGCATGGCCCAACTGGGCGGCTCCGCCATGTTTCTGTCTCCACGGGATACGCAACTTGGCCGCGGTGAGCCTATAGAAGACTCAGCCATTGTTATCTCCAGCATGGTCGATGCGGTAATGATTCGAACATTCGCCCACGAAACGGTTGAAAAGTTTGCACGGGCTTCGCGGGCACCGGTTATCAACGCTCTCACAGATGACTTCCACCCCTGTCAGTTGCTGGCCGACATGCAGACGTATCGCGAGCATCGCGGCAGTATCCGGGGCGCAACCGTGGCCTGGATAGGTGATGGCAACAACATGTGCCACTCCTATATTAATGCCGCCACACAGTTCGATTTCCACCTGAACGTTGCAACGCCTCAAGGTTACGAGCCAGACCTTGAACTCGCAAAAGCTCACAGCGCCCACGTAACCCTTATGCGCGAGCCCGCTGAAGCTGCGCGCAACGCCGACCTGCTGGTCACTGATGTGTGGGCCTCCATGGGCCAGGAAGACGAACAGAAAGCCCGCGAAAAAGCCTTCAGCAACTATCAGATCAACTCGGCGCTAATGGATATAGCAGCAACAGACGCACTGCTCATGCACTGCCTGCCGGCTCACCGTGGCGAGGAAATCTCTGCAGACATTATAGACCACCCAGGCTCCGTAATCTGGGACGAGGCCGAAAACCGACTTCACGCCCAGAAAGCTCTGCTGGAATTCCTGATCCTGAATCGCCTGGACTAAGATTTATGAGCACGCCCGAAACAACCGCCCATAACTGGTTGCTGGAAGTAAATAATCTGACCTGTGGCTATGGCGGAGACGCCGTTGTAAAAGATGTCAGCTTCGCTCTCAGCCAGGGGGATATTGGCTGCCTGCTCGGGCCCAGTGGTTGTGGTAAAAGTACCATATTGCGGGCGCTGGCAGGTTTCCTTCCGCTAACCGGCGGTGAAATACGTTTGCAGTCCCAACCGATCAGCCTCCCGGGCCGCACACTTGCGCCTGAGAAGCGCCGTATCGGTATGGTCTTTCAGGACTATGCCCTGTTTCCGCACCTGAGCATTGCCGATAACGTAGGCTTTGGATTACGTGGGCTGGACAAAACCGAGAAGCGACTCAAAGTCATGGAGCTGCTTCACGTCGTTCACCTTCAGGATCTGGCGGAGAACTATCCCCACGAGCTTTCAGGCGGCCAACAACAGCGGGTTGCACTGGCGCGGGCCCTCGCCCCGGAGCCGACGTTGATTCTGCTCGACGAGCCTTTCTCCAATCTGGACACTGACCTGCGCCGCAGACTGAGCCTGGACGTTCGTGAGATTCTGAAAACACTCGGCATCAGCGCCATCCTCGTAACTCACGATCAACAGGAAGCCTTTGCTATGTGCGATCAGGTGGCGGTGCTCCAGAGCGGTAAAATTCAGCAATGGGATGTGCCTTATAACCTTTACCACGAACCTGTGAACCGTTTCGTTGCGAGCTTTGTAGGGCAAGGCGGGTTTGTTCCGGGCAAGGCTGTGGGGCCGGACATCATAGAATCCGAGCTGGGCATTATTCACGGCAACCGCGCCTATAAATGGCCACCCGGCACGCTGGTAGACGTGCTTATTCGCCCTGATGATATTGTTTACGATGCGGATTCAGACCTGCGCCCGAAAGTCGTGGAGAAGACCTTTGCAGGCACTTCAACGCTTTATCGCTTCCGCTGTTCTGAAGATACCGAGTTTGAAGCGCTTTTCCGCAGTCATCTGGACTTCAACCTGGGCGAAAACGTTCCAGTGCGAGTGGAAGCCGACCATCTCATAGCTTTTGAACGCAACAGCTGACCAGAAAACATGAATACTGGCATGGATTCGGGAGAAAAACAGGCGGGAAAATCGCAGGACTCAAGAAAAAGAAAGAAAAAAAGGGCCGGAAAACCGACCCTCAAATGACGAATGAAACAAGGAAAATTCGTAAGAACCACAACCTCAAAAGTCATCCCTTACGCTTCAAATTATCGGCACCGGCGGCTTGAATTTCAGTAGTGCTTGTGTTGCGGCTTTGTTACATCAGGTGAGGGCCTGAGAGCTGGTTCACACTCTCCCCACGCTCTCTTCACACTTTCCTCAAAAGCCGGGTTCCAGCGGTTTTTTACGCGGCCAGACCAAGCTGAAACGCGCCCCTCCAAGGCTGTCGCTCTTGCTTACGAACGCCTGCCCGTTATGCCAGTACAAAATGCGGCGTACGATAGAGAGACCAAGCCCATACCCACCGGAGGTGCGGGTGCGACTGTCATCAAGCCGGGCGAACGCCGTAAACACTTTTTCCCACTCATCTTCCGGGATACCCGGGCCATCGTCTTCCACATCAACCCGGCAATGATCTTCATCGATATGGCAACGAACAAGTACTTTGCCCGTTGCGTAGCGCCCGGCATTCCCCACAAGGTTCTGGATAGCTCGGTGGATGTAGCGCGGCTCAACGTCGGCCATAGCCAGGTGTTCGGTGTCTTCATCGATTTCGCTTTCGATACTCAGAGCAGGCCGAATGCGCTGCTGCTCCTCCACAACCTGATTCACAATGTCCGTAACGGAAGCCTCTTCGAGCGAAAACACCGGCCCACCCTGCTCGAGGCGGGCATAGGTCAGGATTTCGTCAATCAGTTCATCCAGTTCCTGAATATCGCCGTCAATACCATCCAGCTGCTTCTGTAGGGCTTCCTGGCCTTGGCAATCCTCAATCATCTGCACGCCAAAGCGGATGCGGGCAACCGGTGTTCTCAATTCGTGGGAGACCGCATGAATCATTTCGCGCTGAACGTTTACAAGGCGCTGTATGTGCTCCGCCATGCCGTTAAACGCCGCAGCCAACCGCGACACAATAGTGCCCTCGCCCGCCTCCACACGCGCACCCATCTCCCCCCGGGCAATTCGCACAGCAACGGATTCCACTTTGCGCAAATTGCTGTCCAGCCTACGGAGTACAAGAATCAGAGACAGAGCCAGAATGCTTCCTGACACCACCAGCAACAGCAAAACAACCGGCCATGCCCAAGGATTGAAGGGCGCCGGCAGGATAACCTGAATCAGTTCGCCGTCTGCCAACTGCACAAGTACCCGCCCCTCCCCGTTATCGTGATAAAAGGCGGAGCCGCGGTTGTAAACCCTCTCCAGAACTTCGTCATCCGGCAAGGAGTCAGGGCCCTGAACCCTGAGAACGGTCACATTCAGGCCCGCTGCCAACCGCTCAACCGCTTCTTCCCGCCCCTCCGGACCGGCCGCATCCAGATGCACACGCAAAATCTGTGCAGATGCCACAGCGATATCCCTGTAGGGTTCAGATGCCCTGAACTGCAAAACCTCACCGTGAAACCCGGTGATCAGAAACCGATATCCCAGGCTGGCTTCAACCGCCACCACCTGGTTATAGCCCAAGCGTTCACGGATAACCTCCGAGAGCATGAGCTCGCTTGGGCCTGTAGCCCTGAAATCGTACTGGGAAATCAGCCAGTGGTACTGTTGCTCCGGTGCAGGTGAGGAAGCCAGCCAGCGCATCAACGGCTCAGAGAAGCGTTCATGCCAGAATTGTGAGCGTACGGAGTTAATACCAACGAACAGGACAACGCAAAGCAGTATCACCAGCGCAGTAAGGCCGGCCAGACGGGCATAGAGCTTGAGGAAAAACTTCAGGGGCATGTCAACGAACCCTGGCAGGAATACGCCGGCCGGAAAACCCGGGCCAGCGTTAAAAACTGAATTGTCAGGCTTCTTTCACAAACAGATAACCTTTACTTCGAACCGTCTTGATCCTGCGGGGATGGATAGGATCGTCGCCGATCTTCGGACGAATCCGGGAAACCCGAACATCAATGGACCTGTCCTGGCCATCGTATTCGATGCCCCGCAAGGCGGTGAAAATCTCTTCACGGCTCAGCACTCGACCGGCATTGCTGGCCAGCAGCCAGAGCAAATCGAACTCGGCGCTGGTCAGGTCGATGCTCACATCGCTAAGCCAGGCTTCACGCATGGAGCGATCTACCACCAGATCGTTGAACTGCAGGCGCGAAGGCTCTTCGCCACTCGCTTCATCTGCACTGTTTTGCGCATTTTCCGTGACACGGCGCAGCAAGGCTCGGATACGTGCCAGAAGCACACGAGGCTTAACAGGCTTACCAATGTAGTCGTCAGCTCCCATTTCCAGACCAAGCACCTGGTCCAGATCATCAGTACGCGCAGTAAGCATAATGATGGGGCCGGAGTAAAACGGTCGCACACGGCGGCAAATGGAAAGACCATCTTCGCCGGGCAGCATCAAATCCAGCACGACAAGATCTGGCTGCTCGTTGCGAATGCGCTCGACGGCATGGCCGCCATGCATTTCGAGTGATACAGCCAAGCCGTTGCTTTCGAGGTATTCCCGGGTCAGCTCGGCCAGCCGCTCATCATCTTCGACAATAAGAATTCGCCAACTTTCGTTTGTCTGTTCCACGCGGTCCATCTCTGATTTTATTTTTCCGGGTTCAGTTTATTGCCTGCAACTGACAATACAGACAACCTGATGTAACAGCAATTATACATGCTATTCAGAAATATACATGGAACCATCCTACGGTTACACGCAGTGACAAGTACTGAACCCGGCCCAACTCCGGCCCGGTCAAGCCAGCTCACTTACGAAAGTGGCCGACCCTGAGCGATTTCTTCGTCGGTTGCTTCACGGCGTTCAATGACTTCCAGATCAAAATACAGCGTGAAACCAGCCAACGGGTGGTTGGCATCGACCCGGATGAGATTGCCGTCGATTCCCATAACCTGAACAATCTGTGCGTTGTCGCCAGTGTTGGTCTGGAATTTCATGCCGACCTGCAGGTTTTCGACACCTTCAAACATCGATCGGGGAATCTTCCGAACCAGATCTTCCCTGTGTTCACCATAGGCCATAGAGGGTGGAACGGTCACCTCCAGGCAGTCCCCGGCATTACGATCTTTCACTGCCTCCTGGATACCTTTGATGATATCCGGGCTACCGTAAAGAAAGTGCAGCGGCTCACTGCCCTCGGAGGTATCAACCAACTCTCCGATTTTGTTCTTCAGCACATAATGAACGGTAAAAACGTTCGGTTTTTCTTGAGAAGCTTGCATCAGGCTTTCGAGTTTCCTGTATCCGATGGATTTTCCGTCAGTTGCAGGCCATGGATCACAAGACCGCGATCCAGTTTTTCACGCAGCCCTGAAGGCTGATGCAGGCTCATTCGTTGCAGCAACTCTGCATAACGACCCTGTTCATCTTTGGCGCGAATGGCGTGCAAGAGGGTCAACAGTTTACCACGGCGGGTAGCCGTTTCAGACTTCAGTTTCTTGAGGGCTTTGCCCAGTTTCAGCTCCTGGTCCGTAAAGTCCCGACCGAAGGGGAACGCAGGGAACCAGTCTTTGCCTCCAACCTCTGAAAACAACTTTGCAATGGCATCTGGCGTATTGTTCCGCCAGCTTGCAGGTAACCGGAACGCTGCATCCACCTTGCCGACTTTCTGCGCCCGGCTGAGTAGATCCTGCTGAAAGCGGGAATCTGCAATACGGATCAGGCGCAGGTAAACCTGCTCATCTGACTGGCCGCGCAGATCGGCAATACCATATTCGGTGATCACGACATCCCGCAGGTGGCGTGGAATCGTGCAATGACCATAATTGAACACAATATTCGACACCACCTCGCCACGGGCTTTACGAGTACTGCGCAGGGCGATAATGGACCGGGCACCCGGCAGTTCATGAGCCATGGAAACGAAATTGTACTGACCACCAACGCCGCTGATCACCCGGCCATCTTCCAGCCCGTCGGAAACCGCTGCGCCACTCAGCGTATACATCATGGCCGTATTGATAAACCGGCTATGTATCCGCTGGGCCGCTTTAAGTCGCTGATTACCGAAGCGGTGATCGTATAGGTGATTAATAAAATTGACACTGGTCATACAGATACGATCACGGTCTTCATCTGAAAGCTCGCGCAGTGACTGGTAGAACTGCTGCGGGCCAACATAGAACCCGCCGTGTATCGCAACCCCACCCGTAAGCCGCTCCCCGAGCGCCAGGGCGCCAATCGCCTCCCTCGCCCCGGGGTCATCCAGGTTGGCGTCCAGTGAATCCGCACCAATCCGCAGTCGACCGCCCTTGAACTCGACCGCTTCACGGAGAATTCCGTACCGCGTCAACCAGGCTACATCACGGGCCCGCATAGGTGAGTCAATAAGCCCCTCCCTGCGCAGCACATCCAGAGTAGCAAGCGAAACCTGCTCATCAATTTCGCCATTATTTATGAGTATTTGCAGATCGGCGTGATCATGCACCTCGCGCCGGATAACCCCCGCCTCCATAAGGTATATAAAGCCATCTACCATCATCTCGCTGCAGCCATAAAGGCCTTTCTCGAAGATCCCGGTTCCACCCTCCTTTGCCACCAGCGGGAAGTTTTCGGCTACCTTCAGGTAATCAAAAACAGCGCGCCAGGCATCGTTGTTCTTGTGACGAAGAATAGCGCTATGCACCAAGGCCGCGCCCAGAGAGCCGATGCCCAGCTGCAAGGTCCCGCCGTCCTTGAGCAACGCGCTGGCATAGAAGCCAATCAGGTGATCTTCCGGGCTGATGGCCATCTGAGGTGCAGAAAACAACGGGTATTCCGAGGCCTGATGCTCAAACATCATATCAAACTGATCTTCGGAAACAGCGGCATCGCGACCGAACCAGGGGAGCTGGCGATTGATTTCACCCACAATGGCCACCGGATTACCAGCAGCTTCTCGCTCCCGTAACATTGGCAGCAGATCGATACTCAGATCCGGGTTGCAGCTAAAACTAACCATGCCCGGCGCATTATGCAGCTCACCAGGCGATACCATCTGGGCAACCACATTGACGCCCAGATCCATCAGGTCACGAGCAGCATGGGTGTAATTCGTGGATACATAGTGGCGCTGCTGGCTGCGATTATTGAGGTAACTGCCAGCCTTGAAGAAAAATTCCGAAACCTGAACATTTGGAGGTAAACAGTTATTACTGACATCACGGGCATACTGCAGATCCGGAATCTCGCCGTAAAGGCGCTCCGCAAACGGCCCCATGAAGCGCTTTTCCAGAGACGAGCTCCCGGCAGGAGCCAGCAGCGACAAGGCTGTAAATATGTGCAGATTTATCTCCGGGTCGTCCTTGGCTCTCTGATAAAGCGCGTTCAGGAAACGTATTGGTTTTCCAAGCCCGAGGGGCAAGCCCAACATGATATTCTTGCCAACCCGGCGTATCACTTCATCCGCGCAATGCTCCGGGTCATTCAAACGCTGCCTGCTGTCCACCGCCATATACGCATCCTCAATGATCAATCAGCATGTATCCATCAGCGAATCATCACATGACAGATGCATGCAGACAATGCACCAGATCATGGATCCGAGCGTTAGTCAGCGATGGCTTGACGATTGAAGCAAACAAAGAGGAAGAGTAGTTAATGCTCAGAGTGAGCCGGTAGAGAATCGCAGAAGAACGTAAAATCCGGAGGTTATTTGCAGGCGGCAGAGATCAAAAATTCCACTTCAGATTCAGGCAGGCACCTTCATTCAACAGCGCAATGCCGTGGTCGGCCCGAGCGGGAGAAGATGCATACTGCTTACCGGTGTTTTCTGTACGCACCAGAGAGAGGCTCAGCAGGCGGGAGCCGATTTCAGCAAAGGCGTCGGCTTCGTCGTCAAAATCACCGGCCATCCGTTGCTGAAGCTCGTAAATATCTTCGGTGGTCATGATTTCGCTCGGCTCGTTAAACATACGCTCAGACGCTTCGGCGCGAACCACGAACGCGGTGACGTTTAGAACCAGCAATGCGACAAAGATGCGAATAATCATGACACTTACGATGACCTTTTAACTGAGCCGGAATAATACTTTTACCATAGGCTAAAGTCTAACCCCTGGGCGACCAAAAGATGTGAACTCACACACAATTGCGCCGCTTTTTTGTCACAGAACCACTCTCTTTTTGTCAAAAAATGATCCGCAATGTTTCGAACTGTAACGCCCACCTCGTCCGTAGCGGCCAACTCCTTTTGGCTCAATAACCTGGATCAACAATCAATAACACACGCCATCAAGGACACGGGTACGTAAACTCCTTATGGATCGTCTCAATCGCTTCCACTGTATCCGGGCTCAGATTCACACTGAGCGAACCCAGGTTTTCCCGAAGCTGGTCCATGGTGGTGGCTCCCACAATGTTACTGGTTACAAAGCTCCTGCTATTTACATAAGCCAGAGCCATCTGAACCGGAGACAGACCATTCTGCCGGGCAAGCTCCACGTAGGCACGAGTCGCATCTGCACCACCACTGTTGTTATAGCGGCTAAACCGCTCAAACAGCGTCAGGCGGGCTTTCTCAGGCCACTTGCCACCCATGTATTTGCCAGACAACATACCGAAGGCCAGAGGCGAATAAGCCAACAGACCCGTCTGCTCCCGGAGGGCTACTTCGGCCATGCCCACTTCAAAAGACCGGTTCAACAGATTGTAGGGGTTCTGAATACTGGCAATCCGTGGCCAGCCCTTTTCGCCGGCCAGGCGCAGGTACTCCATAGTGCCCCAGGGCGTCTCGTTAGAGAGGCCGATCTGCCGAACCTTCCCTGCTTCAACCAGCCCATTGAGCGCTTCCAGAGTTTCCTCAATCGGCGTGGATTTCTCTTTCGGGTCATGCTCATAACCGAGCTTGCCGAAATAGTTGGTGTTGCGATCCGGCCAATGCACCTGGTACAAGTCAATGTAATCCGTCTGCAAGCGCTTCAGGCTGGCATCACAGGCCTCAACAATGTGATCGCGGGTCAGTCGCGGGCCACCGCGCAAATAGCCCAGCCCGTTTCCCGGCCCGGCGACTTTTGAGGCAACCACCAGATCGTCACGGCGCCCGCGCCTGGCCAGCCAGTTGCCAAGGTAGGTCTCGGTCAGCCCCTGGGTTTCTGCCCGCGGCGGCACCGGATACATTTCTGCGGTATCGACAAAATTCACGCCCTCAGCAGTGGCGTAATCCAGCTGTTCGAAAGCTTCCTGCTCGGTGTTCTGCTCGCCCCAGGTCATGGTGCCAAGGCAGATCAGGGTGACATCAATATCGGTCTTACCAAGTTTTCGCGTTTGCATAACGCCTCCAAAGTCATTAATTGGCGCAACTTTATCATTCAAACAGCCGTAGCTGGGTAACAGGCGCATCGTCATTGCGAAAACGCACTCCCAGGCCCAACAGGCGAACTGGCCGCTCGCGATTGGTTACCAGCTCAGTCAGAAGTGGCAGGTAATCCTCAAAAGCCGGTTGCTTTATATTTTCCCGTACGCGTTCCAGAGTGTGTGTGGAAAAATCGCTGTACCGTATTTTGATAAACAGTTTGTGAATGGGTTTCTCCCGCCCTTTGCGGGAAAGCCGGAGGTTAAGATCGGCCGCCAGCGATGCCAGCACGGTTTCACAGGCCAACATATCGGGTAAATCCTGGGAGAAAGTACGTTCTACACTCACGGATTTGGCAATCCGCGAAACAACCACAGGGCGCTCATCCCGGCCATGAGCCATTTCGTGCAGCCGATACCCCTGCTTGCCAAAATGTTCGATCAACACCTCGACGCCCAGCGCCTGCAGATCACCACAGGTTTGTGCGCCAAGTGCGTGCAGCTTCGCCGCTGTCACCTGCCCCACCCCGAACAGCTTCTCAACCTTCAGTTCCCGGACGAAATCGTCGACATCCTCAGGTTTGACCACAAACAGCCCATCGGGCTTTTGCCAGTCACTGGCTATCTTGGCGAGGAATTTGTTGGGGGCCACGCCGGCAGAAATGGTGATCCCCACTTCCTTTTCCACCCGCTCCCGCAAGTAGCGGGCCATCAACGTGGCACTGCCCCGGTGATCGGTAATATCGGACACATCCAGAAAAGCCTCATCCAGGGACAAAGGCTCAACAAGATCCGTCAGTTCACGGAGAATGCCCATAATCTGCTGCGACACCACCCGGTAACGGGGGATATCCGTTGGCACCGTCACCAGGCCCGGGCACAGCCGCCGGGCTTCACTGCCAGGCATAGCGGAACGCACACCAAACGCACGGGCCTTATAGTTGCAGGTGGTAACAACACCTCGGCCATCCGCACCACCCACCGCCAGCGGAACATCCCGCAGGGTTGGGTCATCACGCATCTCTACTGCCGCATAAAAGCAGTCACAATCCACGTGGATGATCTTGCGTTGAGGCATAATCACTGCGCTCGCGTCGGGTTTCTGTACATTTATACAGCCTTGTATCTTAAAGTAAGATGCTGAGAATGTCAGGAACTCCCACGATAACCACTAGACACCATGACGAGGCACCATGACAAACCCCATTCCGGATTCCGAACGCACCGAAATAGAGGCCGCAGCGTTTCGTCGCATGGTCAAGCATTTGCGGGACAACCCAGACGTTCAGAACATTGATCTGATGAATCTGGCAGGGTTCTGTCGCAACTGCCTTTCCAAATGGTACCGTGCAGAAGCCGGCGAGCGAGGCTTTGAGATATCTGATCCCGCCGCCCGTGAAGAGATTTATGGCATGCCCTACGAAGAGTGGAAGGCGGCCAACCAGACCGGTCCCAGGCAGGACCACAAATAATGAACGTAAACGATGCACTGCGTATCCACTTGGCTTCACTGGACGGTGGTCATGGCGATTTCGGTGACACTCTGGCATTGGTCGAACGGCACTTCACCTACCAGCCCACGGGCTTCCATAACGGCCCGGAATTCAATGCTGCCGGTGAAAATATGGGGTCCTGCAAGGTGTTCGGCATTGCTCAATACTGCAGCCTTAACGAAGCCGACACCCTCAAGCTATTTGCGCAGCATTATCAGCAGGTTCTGGACAACCCCGCCGATGAAAGCCACGCCAATATCCGACAGTTCATCAGTACAGGCTGGTCCGGCATCCGTTTTGAAAACGCGCCGCTGCGCCTGCGCGAAACACCACCCGAGCCAGACACCAGGGAAGGTACCCATTCATGAGTGACACCGCCACCTCCGGGATAAAACAGGGATTCCAGCTGAGAAGCGCCAGCGTTTCCATGACAGCGCTGGAACTCTACTATTTCGATAATGACGAATTCGAAGAAACACTAAGACACAAGATCAGCCAGGCTCCCGGCTTCTTCCGGGATACCCCCCTCATCATCAGCTTGGAAAAGTACGAAGGCCTCGACAGTGAGCTGGATTTTTTTAAAATTATCGGCACCTGCCGCCGTAACAACATCCATGTGATTGGCGTTCGTGGGGGTAATGACGACCAGCGCCGACTGGCCCGGGGAGCCTCTTTAGCCCTGATGCCAGGAACCGGCCAGAGAGACCGGGCCCATGAAACCGGCGCCGCGCCTGAAAAAGCGTCAGAGTCGCCTGCCGCACCGGCTCCCCAGTCTGCGCCAGCAGTAGTTCCGGCCAAAATCATCAGCCAGCCCGTTCGCTCAGGCCAGCAAGTCCACGCGCCGGAGGGCGATCTGGTTATTCTGGCATCGGTTCAGGCGGGTGCAGAAGTGCTGGCGGCAGGCAACATTCATATCTATGGACCACTGCGAGGCCGAGCCCTGGCGGGCATCCACGGTGCCGAATCTGCGAGAATCTTTTGCCAATCACTTGAGGCAGAGCTTGTGTCCATCGCCGGACACTATAAAATCTCCGAAGATCTTCAGGATAGTGGCTTGAAAAGCGCTGTGCAGATTCAGCTCAGGGACGACCTGCTGGTGGTAACGCCACTGGACAAGGCCTGACACCGGAATCGAGCCTAATAATTTGACCGGTTTATCCGGCAGACACGACAAATCCACCGAGACACAGGAATTGAACCTTGGCTAGAATCATTGTCGTTACCTCAGGAAAGGGCGGCGTCGGTAAAACCACCACCAGCGCCTCCATCAGCACCGGGATTGCCAAACGTGGCCACAAGACAGTCGTGATTGACTTCGACGTGGGCCTGCGCAACCTGGACCTGATCATGAACTGCGAGCGCCGTGTGGTGTATGACTTCGTAAATGTCATACAGGGCGAAGCATCGTTGAACCAGGCGCTGATCCGGGACAAACGGGTCGATACGCTCTATATCCTCCCGACCTCCCAGACCAAGGAAAAGGAAGCTCTCACCAAAGAAGGCGTTGAGAAGGTCATCAACGAACTCTCCGAAACATTCGACTACATCATTTGCGACTCGCCTGCCGGTATCGAGCACGGCGCGATGATGGCTTTGTACTATGCAGATGAAGCCATTGTCGTAACCAACCCGGAAGTTTCCTCTGTTCGGGACTCCGACCGGATTCTTGGCATTCTGCAAAGTAAGTCCCGGCGCGCTGAAATGGGCCAGGAACCGGTCAAAGAGCATCTGCTACTGACCCGTTATAACCCGGACCGGGTTGCGCGGGGCGAAATGCTTTCTGTAGGGGATGTCGAAGAGATTCTCGCCATTCCGTTGCTGGGCGTTATCCCGGAAAGCCAGATTGTTCTCAACTCCTCAAACCAGGGGTTGCCGGTTATTCTGGAAGCCGAAAGCGATGCCGGCCAGGCTTACGATGACGCAGTTGCACGCCTTCTGGGTGAGGAGCGTGAACAGCGCTTCATGACCAACCAGAAAAAAGGCTTCTTCTCACGGATGTTCAAAGGAGGCTGACGGATGAGTTTCCTCGATTATTTCAGAGGCAAAAAGACCGACTCCGCCAACGTGGCAAAAGAGCGGTTACAAATTATTGTGGCCCACGAGCGCGGCCAGCGCGACCAGCCCGACTATCTGCCGCAATTGCAGAAGGAATTGCTGGCGGTGATCCGCAAATATGTCCAGATCAGTGATGATATGGTTCAGGTAGAAGTCGACCGCAATGGCAGTTGCTCCGTTCTGGAGCTTAACGTCACCCTGCCGGAACGCTGAGCCCGGATTGGGCAACAAACGCGCCTGCCCGCCCCTTGTGCGGGCACAAAGTGCAGACAATCCGGCTATCTTCGGTGGTCAAATGCCAGTCACCTCCGGGATGGTAGCGGTCGAAGCGAAACCGGACGGCGCCCTGCTTCGGGCCGCCTGGTTGATGTAAGGCAACCAAGCGGCAACTGAGGGGTGACGGACAGAGTATGAAGCGCTAAGCTCTGGGGAAAAGATTCATAAGGCAGAAAACATCTGATGACCGTGCTTGCTCACGAGATAATGACACCCAGCATCAAGGCGGTACCGCATTCCTGGACTATGGATCGCCTGGCCCGTTTTCTGACTGACAACGAAATTACCGGCAGCCCTGTTACGGATGAATCCGGTGAGATTGTGGGCATTGCCACACTCAAAGACATCACAGAATTCCGCTGGAATGCCAAGCGATCCGGGACCAGCAACGAGCTCACGGCGGAAGACCAGCAGGAAGCACGGCGTTTACGCATGGTGCTTTTTGAGGAAATGGGCAAAGTACCGGTAGAGGTTCGGGATATCATGACGCCCATCGTATTATCGGTTGACGAGACAACACCGGTGCGCGACATTGCGAACATCATGATGAGCGAGCACCTGCACCGGATTTTTGTCACCCGGGATTCAAAAATAACCGGCATTGTAACGACATATGATATGCTGAAAATCGTCTCGAATGAGGAGCTTACGAAACGCTGCGCCAGTAACGACTGAACCACCACAGAGGTAGCGCCCCCTATGCCCAGAACACCGGAAAGTGCACCGCAAGCTCAAAGAACAATGTACGTCCTCGATACAAACGTCCTGATCCACGACCCGAACGCCCTCCTGAACTTTGAAGAACACGATGTCATCATTCCGATGACCGTCCTTGAAGAACTCGACGGCCTCAAATCCGGTAAGCAGAGTGTGGCGGCTGATTGTCGCCAGGCAATCCGCACCATCGACAGACTGCTTGGTGATGCGAGCCCCAAGGATATTGAAAAAGGTGTACCCATCGTTCGGGCCAAGATGGCAGAGCCCCTGGGCACCCTGTCTATTTTGATGAGCACCGAGCACACCGGCAACCACTCACTGCCGGAGCATCTGAACGATAACAAGATTATCAATACCCTTGCCGCGCTTCAGGAACGGCACAAGTCCCGGGATATCATTCTCGTCAGCAAAGACATCAACATGCGCCTGAAAGCCCGTGGCTTTGGTGTTGAGGCCCAGGACTACCAAAACGACCAGTTGGTTGACGACATTAACCTGCTTCCAAAAGGCTATATCGAGTTCCCGAACTCGTTCTGGGACACCATTGCGAAAGTGGAAACCGTGCAGCGGGACGGGGCAACCGAACACATCCTCAAGCGTGAAGGCGAGCTGGCCAAACTCAATATCAACGAGTTTGTTCTTGATGAGCAGGGGTTTATCGGCAGAGCGGTCAACATCACCGACACTCAGGTGATCATCCGGGATCTGCATCAGCACGATCTGATGAACGAAGAAGTCTGGGGCCTGGTGCCGCGGGATATCTATCAGGCTATGGCCCTGAACCTGCTGCTTGACCCGGATATCCATCTGGTCAATCTCACCGGCTCAGCCGGCTCTGGTAAAACCATTCTGGCGTTGGCGGCTTGCATCGAGATGACCGTTGCCAGCAAGCTTTACAAGCGGATTATCGCCACACGTTCAACCCAGGGTCTGGATGAGGATATCGGTTTCCTGCCCGGCACCGAGGCGGAAAAAATGGAGCCCTGGCTGGGTGCCATCGTGGACAACCTGGAAGCGCTGCACGAAGACGACGAGAACATGACCGCCAGTGTGGACTACATTCTCAGCAAAGTACCCCTGCACTTCAAATCCATGAACTACATTCGTGGCCGCAGTTTCCAGCACAGCCTGATCATTATTGATGAATCCCAGAACCTGACTCCGCACCAGATCAAGACCATCATCACCCGTGCGGGTAACGGCTCCAAAGTGATCTGCCTGGGCAATCTGGCGCAGATCGACACGCCCTATCTGAGCGCTCTGAGCTCCGGCCTGACCTACATGACCGAACGCTTCAAAAACTTCAGCCACGGCGGGCACATTCACCTGCAAGGGGTGCCGCGCTCACTGCTTGCGGAGTTTGCGGAAGCCAACCTGTAAACGCCGACGTGACAAGGCTCAGTCCTTGAACTGAGCCTTGTCCAGGCCATGCTTTTTCATTTTATCGTAGAGCGTTTTACGGGCAACGCCAAGCTGCACCATGGTGTCTTTGATACTGCCGTGGCAGGCGTTGAGAGCGCTGGTCAGCACCGAATGCTCAAAGCTGTCCATCATTTCAGTGAGGGTTCGACGACCACTCACATTGGCCTTGGCTGCCGGCTCACCTTCATCCAGAGCCGCCGGGCCCAACAGCACATAACGCTCTGCCAGGTTGCGCAATTCACGGACATTGCCCGGCCAGCTATGATGCATAAGCCGCGCGGCCTGACTGGCATCCAGTGGAACACTTTCCCGGTCATAACGGGCGGCGGCAATCAAAACAAAGTGGTGAAACAACATCGGGATGTCTTCTTTGCGCTCGCGCAACGGCGGAATATCCACTTTCACCACATTCAGCCGGTAATACAGATCCGCGCGAAAACGGCCTTCGTCACTGAGGGTTTTGAGATCGGCTTTGGTGGCCGCAATGATGCGCACATCCAGTTCCTGAACCTGATTGCTGCCCAGGCGTTCAACCTTTTGCTCTTCCAGCACTCTGAGCAGCTTGATCTGCAGCGGCATGGGCATGCTTTCAACTTCATCCAGGAACAAGGTGCCCTGGTGGGCATGCTCGATCTTGCCAATGCGGCGTTTGTCCGCGCCAGTAAACGCCCCCGCCTCGTGGCCAAACAGCTCACTTTCAATCAGATTTTCCGGCACAGCACCGCAGTTGATCGCCACAAAATTGTGCGCGCCGCGCGGTCCGCTTTCGTGGATATAACGAGCCAGAGCATCCTTGCCGGAGCCGGTCTCACCAAACAGCAGAATGTTCGCGGTAATATCCAGAATCGGCGCAATGGTATCCATTACCTTGCGCATGCTGGGGGTGTCGCCAAGAATCCTCGGGCCAGGCCGGGCCAGATGGCGCAACTGGGCCTTTAGGCGACGGTTTTCCAGTGCGAGATGCCGTTTTTCCAGCGCATGCCTTAGCAGTTCGATCAGCTCGTCATGATTGAACGGCTTTTCGATAAAATCATAGGCACCCTGCTGCATGGCAGACACCGCCGTGCTGATGTCGCCCTGCCCGGTCAGAATAATCACGGGGATGGTCTTGTCCATAACCTGAACGGCGCTCAGCATCTCCAACCCATCCATTCCCGGCATGTTGTAATCACACAGCACAACACCGTTGTATTCCGGAGTAATGGCTTCAAGACCGGATTCAGCACTCTCAACACAGCGCACAGGCAGATCTTCCAGCGTCAACGCCTGAGCGATGGCCTTACGGATGTGTGGATCATCATCCACAAAGATTACCGAGGGTTCTGTCATTCCGTGGCCTCCCGCTTTTTCAGGGTAAATTCAAATTCCGCACCTGGAGCATCGCTGCGGTTACGACCGGTAAGCTGGCCACCCAGGGCATCAGCAATCTGCCTTGAGATAGACAATCCAAGCCCAAGCCCCTGTTTGACCGACTTGGTAGTAAAGAAAGGCTCAAAAATCTGCTCGGTATTCGCGGGCAGTCCGGAGCCGTTATCCCGAACCAAACAGCGCCAGTTCCCCTCCTTTTCCTCAACCTCTATGGTGATCACCGGTTGCTCCTGGCCTTCAACAGCCTGTACCGCGTTGGCAAGCAGGTTAACCATCACCTGCTCAATGCGGATCAAATCGCCATGGCAATAGACCGGCTGCCCAGGGCGGACCCATTGAATATCAATACCTGCGCTGCTTTTCTGCGCCGTGATAATTTTCAGGGACGCATCCACCGACAAGCGAAAATCAACGATCGTTGGCGGGCCTTCAGACTTGCGCGCAAACACCTTGAACTGCCGGGTGAGCTCCGCCATTTTGTCGCACAGGAGTACGATCTCACTGAGGTTCTCATCCACCATATCGGCGGCGCCTTTCTCCAGGAAGCGACGGCTATTTCTTGCGTAGGTCTGGATGGCAGTAAGGGGCTGGCTCATTTCATGATTAAGGCCTGCAGACATTTGCCCCAGCACCGCCAGCTTGGCCGCCTGAATGAGCTCCTGCTGGGTTTCCCGCAGCTCGCCCTGGGTTCGCTCCCGCTCCCGTATCTCATCCAGCAGTTTGCGGTTGGAGCGCTCCAGATCCACCGTTCGTTCCGCGACGCTGAGCTCAAGCTGCTCGCCTCTGAGCGCCAGTTCCGCTTCGCGGCGGTAACGCTCGCGCAGGTAGAGCCAGGCCAGAAAACCACCGAAAAAGACCGCGACGCCTCCCGCCAAAAAACCGAGCCGCGCCCAGATAACCGAGCGGGTGCTCACCATAACCTGCAGCGTCCAATCCAGCCTGGGCAGTGGTGTTCGAACGCTCAGGTACTCCCGGCCCCTACCGTTTTCACGAATGCGCAACGTCTCGGAGGAGCCAGACAAGCCAAGAGGCTTCTCCTGATAGTTCAGGGCAACCGGCTTGAGGTCCCGGCCCGGGTAACGCTGGCGCGATGCCTCACCCGGAGCGTCTTCGGCACTGCCGGTAAAATCCCGGTAAAGCCATTGGGGTTTACTGGCCAGGAAGCTGACACCGGCTTCATCCAGCACCACCATTTCCGCCTCGCGCACGGCCGCTGGCCTGTGCCACTGGGACTCAAGCTCATGAACCAGTACTTTTACCGTAACAATGCCCAGAATCTCGGAACCCTGCCCGCGAACCGGGTGGGAAAAGTAGAGCCCCCGAACACCAGACATAAGCCCAAGTGCGAAGTAGACCGCCGAATGGCCGCTTTCCATTGCCTCGTAAAAGTACGGCCTGAAGGCGAAATTCCGGCCCACAAAGCTGTCTGCCTGCTGGTAGTTATTGGCTGCAATCGTCAGCCCCGACGTGTCCATCAGATAGACATCGGAACTGCCCACAATCGTGGCCATGCGCTGCATTTCTTCATTGGCCTGGTGAATGATGGCAGGATTGTCCGGAGAGCTCAGGGCGGCTGCCAGCAACGGGTGCTCAGCCATAAGCTCGGGAATAGGCAGGTACCGGTTAAGCTCGTTCCCGACAAGCTGGCGATAACGGAAAGACTCCTCAAGACTGTCCTGTTCGACCTGCCGGTAGCCAACCCAGCCACCCAGTACCCAGGACACCACAAGGGTGACCACAAAAACAAAAAAAGCGCCTATCCGGTAGGACATAACCCGGTTCCCGCAACACCGTTAAAGGACGCCAGAGTATAGCCCGGCCCTTTAAAGGACAAGCGCCAGGAGGGCAAGCACGTTCTGTGCTGCGCCCTCCCCGCGCTTACGAAACCCGGAACACTCAGGCGGCTGCCAGGCGAGCCTTGCGCTGCCGCTGCATCATGAACACCATCACTGCAACCGCAATACCTGCCAGATCGGATACCAGGCCGCCTGCAATCATCAGCAATGCGGCACCGACCAAAAGCAGCCGGGCAACCCATGTGGCCGACACATCTGCAAACCAACCCATCACACCGCCGGACAGCATGTACACACCAAAGAGCGCCGTGACCAGTGCGCGGGCGATATCAAACCAGCCTGCTTCCATCAACAGCGCGCCGTTGTAGAAGAACATGAAGGGTACGATGAACGCCGCAATACCAATCCGGAAGGACGCCACCGAGGTTTCCATCGCATTGGCACCGGAAATACCCGCTGCCGCATAAGATGCCAGAGCAACCGGCGGCGTAATGGCAGAAACCACCGCAAAATAGAACACGAAAAAGTGCGCCGTCAGCGGCTCAATACCCAGCTGCACCAAGCCCGGCGCCACCACCGAAGCGGCAACGGCATACGCGGCCGTGGTCGGCATTCCCATGCCCAGAAGGATGGAGATGAACATGGCGAAAATCAGTGCCAGAAGCTGGCTGGCCTCTGCCACATCAAGTAGCAGCACCGAGAAGCGGGCACCGACACCGGTCAGGGAAATAACCCCAACAATAACGCCCGCGGCCGCACACACCACAATAATCTGTATGGCCATGTACGAGGCAATTTCCAGCGCATGCAGAACCTCGCGAACACCCATCTTGTTCGGTGAAAACCAGCTGACAACCGCCGCAGACACCATGGCCAGAGTACCGGCACGTATCACCGAATAACCCATAAACAACGCCACCACCAGAATAATGATCGGTATAAACAGGTAGCACTGCTTCACCATGGCGCGCAGCTTTGGCAGCTCATCTTCCCGCATGCCACGCATGCCGGTTTTTGCCGCTTCAAAATCCACCATGAAGTAAACGGACGCGAAGTACAGTATTGCGGGAATAATGGCCGCGATGGCGATCTCGGTATACGGAATACCGGTAATCTCGGCCATGATGAAGGCACCTGCCCCCATAATCGGAGGCATGATCTGGCCACCGGTAGAGGCCGCCGCTTCCACAGCGCCGGCAGATTTTTTGCTGTAACCCACTTTTTTCATCAACGGGATAGTCAGCGACCCGGTAGATACCACGTTGCCGGCACTGGTGCCGTTGATCATACCCATAAGGCCGGAGGCAAAAATGGACACCTTGGCGGGGCCACCTCGTGAGCGCCCGGCTGCCGCAAACGCGAAGTTCACAAAGTAGTCACCCACTTTTGAGGCCTGCAAAAACGCCGCAAAAATGATGAACAGAATAATGTACGTGGACGACACTGCGACGGTGGGCCCAAGAATACCGGCATCGGTATAAACCTGGCTGAAAAAGCGCTGTACAGACAGCCCAGGATAGCCAAGAAAACCCGGCAAATACGGCCCTGCAAACACATACACCAGAAACACTAGCCCGATAATCACCAGCGCCAGGCCGGCAACCCGGCGGGTAAGCTCCATAATCAGCGCAGTGCCAGCCACCGCAGCAAAGGAAATGCCCACCGGTGCAAACGAGGTGCCCGTAGACATGCGCATGGAGGTGTTATAAGCCACGAGGAAGTACGCAGCAACGGCGATCGAGCACACAATCAGCACAAGATCGGGCACGCTGAAGCGCGAACGTTCACGCTGGTGGAACCAGCTCAGCACAATACTTACAGCCGTTACCGCCAGTAAGGGCCAGCCAAAATGCCAGGTTTCCAGCTCAACCGGAATTCGCAGGGCTCCGTTCTGAACCATCTGCCAGAACGAGTAAGTCTGATACAGCACGTAAAAAGCAGGTAAAAGCGCAACAGCGCCTATCCATGTTGTCCAGCGATGGCGTGCAGAACCTTCTTCGCCAGAGACAAAACGGGCGCCGGCAAACAGAACAAAACCCAGAGTAAGTGCCCCGGCAATGTGCACAATCCGGAACGACCAGGTTTCCAGAGGTGCGATGTTCAGCACATAGAGATGGAAGGATGAGTAAACAATCGCGAGCAAAGAAACAAACTTCATCATGCTGCCGTCAAACAGCCTGCGATTTGCCTCTACAGGTTCTTGGTCCACGTCATGGGCAAGCACGTGGTCTTCGCCCACCTCCACATCGGAAAAGTCTTTGGGGTGTCGTTCAAGTGTCATTGGGTGTCCTGCCTGCTGGCAAATCGGAGCCGGCAAACTGCCGGCTATTGTTCAGGGGCCTTGCGGCCCCCTTCGTTCAAGTATTCAGATCAACTGGTTTTGCTTGAGTGCTACTTGATCTTGCTTTCTTCGATGGTGTAACCATTCTCGTTGAACCAGCGAGCTGCACCGGCATGCCAGGGCAGAACGTTGTTCTTTTTGTAGTTCTCGGGAATCGAGTTACGGGCGGCCTTGTGGATAGAGACCATTCTTTCGTTCTGTTCCATGGTCAGCTTCGTGATTTCATACACAAAGCTTTCCGGTACATCGCAATTCGCCATGGCGAAGTTCCACATGGACACCACACGCGACGGCTTGTCCAGAGACTGGTAGGTGCTTGCCGGAATAATGAATTCAGATACCGGGAAGTTGTCAGTAACCTTCTTTGCTTCCTCATCGGTCATGCCAATGATGTTTACATCGGTTTGCACTTCCAACTGGCTAACAGCCGGGATGGGAATGCCTGCGGCAAAGGCCACAACATCAATCAGGCCATCCTGGAGTTGACCACCAAGATCAGACCAGCTGCCGTTACGGCGCTCGAAGTTCACACCCAGGGTTTCCATCATGCGCGGAAAATAGGTGTCAGACGTTGAGCCAGCGGGGCCGAAACCGATGGTGGCGCCATCTGGAATATCAGAAATAGACGTGATTCCGGAGCTGGTCAGCGCTGTCACCGAAAAAGGCGTCTCGTACATGGGGAACATGGCGCAAACGTTGTCCATCTTCATGCCAGGCGCCAGAGGGCTGTTGCCTTCCATGGATTCACGGGCCGGGCCCATGGTAGTCAAACCGAACTTGAGATCGCCGGTATGAACCAGTGCCATGTTCTGCATCGGACCACCGGTGATTTCAGCACCGCCGGAAACACCCAGATTTTCTGCAACAAAGTTGGCCCAACCGGAGCCATAAGCGAAGTAGGTACCGCCCTGGCTGGCCGTTCCCACAGTAAAGTTATCCGGCCATCCAGCCCGATCCTGGGCAATAACAGGACTAGCAACAACAAGAGTAGAGGCGAATGCCGCCGCCATAATGGCTTGGGTCTTCATAGAGAATGCTCCCTGGTTCATTTTGTTTATTGGGTGCTCAACGAAGCCCGGAAGGGCTGCGATGCATAAAGGCATAGCAAGGAGCAGGCCACATTAAAAAGCGTCCATAAAACAATGACCTTCTGAATAACCAAAAAAAAGACACTGATAAATGGGTACATTTTCACCCATTCATAAAGGCTCATGGGTTGAATTCCGCCACACGAGACTGAAGCAGTGGAGCACTGATATGCGCCTGATGACCAGACCGGCTCTTACCCGTTTCAGGGACGGTCGGCCTTTCGTACCTTCACGCGTGCTGATTGAGGCCAACTATTGCCTGTGTTGCCCCTTCCGATTTCTATAATGGTATTTCTGTACAGTACGATTGACCGCGCAAAATAAAGACATCACGCGATTACGTGGTGAGAACTGAAAAATTGGGCTAAGCTATTGTTTAGGTTGAACTTGGACTGGGTTCCGATTGCGGCGCTAAAGTGGTGTTATCGAGAACGCACTTTTTTACAATATCGCTGAACGCGATCTAGTTTCGGTTAGCTTCGAGTGGTTAATTCATGAACACTTACTGTAGACACAAGGTCAACCAGTTTCATGAATCCTTTCAGAACTGTAGTTTTGATCAGGACGACGTTGCTCTTTTTGTTGTTCTCACACGCGATTACGCTCAATGGGGAAGTATCTTGCGGGAGCTAGGTGATTTCTTAGCCCACCCAAAGGAAAAAGATCGTGGCATTGCTCTGAATAGCGTTAAAGAGGCTAGTGGCGAGTTTGAACATGGTCTAGTTGAATACTTCAGCAATCGAGAATTTGAGCCTCCTGTTGTCAAAGGTCTCGGAACTCATCAAGAATTGAGCGGCGACCTCCATAAAATCTTTGAATTAGCAGGAATCACTGAAAAAGAGTTTGAAATAGATGGTGATCCTTTTAGGGACTTCGTCTTTTGCATTATTTTTCTGCTTAGCTCTTTCAAGCTGAATCTGGGACGCAGACTGTTTGAGCTGAAGGTTGAATATGCCCATAGGCTGTTGCTGTATATCTCATACGAAAGCGAGCGTTTTCCAAGGACTTTCGTAACTATGCCGATACTGTCACTGCATAACGTGTGGCCGGCGTACCCCGGTGGAATTAGTGCTCCAAAATATACCCTTGAAAATCATATAGTTCGTAGGTTTGATGAAGGGTTTCTGGGGGCAATAGCATACGAGGATGACCAAACAGGGCAATCGCTAAGTGCAAAGAGCTTTGAGCGGGGAAGGGTTTGGCCGTTAGCCCATTCGGCCAACCAAAGCTAACCAGTAGTTCCAGTACGTTCCGGCCCTATGGGCCTCCACCGGACGCCCTTTTCTCCGCTTCGCTGCAAAAAGGTCGCCGCTGAACAAAAGCGTTAAGCCAAGGAATCACTATGAGTCTCGGCGAAATATTAGTGCTGTTTGCAGCGATGGTAGCTTTAGCGCTAGTTCCTAGCACTAGCGTCGCCTTGGTCGTTGCTCGCTCTTCGTCCGCCGGATTCTCAAACGGCAGTGCCGTTGCGGCCGGAATTGTAGTCGGTGATCTTGTCTTTGTGTTTTTAGCTGTTTTTGGAATGGCTGTGTTGGCAGAAGTTATGGGCAGCTTTTTCTTGATACTGAGATATTTGGCAGGTGCATATCTGATTTGGTTTGGCATAAGCCTCATGAGATCGAAAGCTTCATTGTCGGTAGAGGACTCTGGCCGGTCAGCATTCAAATTATCAGCAAGCTTTCTCTCTGGATTGCTCATCACCCTTGGTGATGTCAAAGCTATTTTTTTCTACGCGAGTCTGCTCCCCGTTTTTGTTGATTTGGCCACTATTAAGGCTTTGGATGTAGCAATAATTTCAGTTTTAACCGTTGTCGCAGTTGGTGGCGTCAAATTGGTCTATGCATATTTTGCAGTGGCCGTTGTGTCATTCGCCACAAGCCTTAGAGCAGAACGAGCAGTTAAGACTACAGCTGGTGGGTTTCTGGTTGGAGCAGGTTCATACCTGATAGCAAAGGCTTAATCGGGTAGCCGGGGGTATCTTGCCCCCAGCCCCCACAACACC
>TARA_R110002096_G_scaffold436057_1_pt1 | contig 34994 bp, 23 predicted proteins | sample TARA_R110002096 | Tara Oceans TARA_R110002096 (sample SAMEA4397295) | marine metagenome | biome: Polar Biome; feature: [DCM] deep chlorophyll maximum layer (ENVO:01000326); material: water (ENVO:00002006), including particulate matter (ENVO:01000060) such as... | depth 35 m
TTGGCGGGCTTCGCTGCGTCTGGTGTCCGTGACGGACGGAAACCGCGGCTTAAAACGGGCCGATTGAGCCTCGAAATCGGCCCGATTAGACGCTCTTGGGGTCTGCCAGCAATCACATTCGCCCCGACCGAGAAACGTTCCTCGGTCGGGACGAAAAAAAAAGAAAGAAAAAGACGCCTACGCGCGCTGAACCGAGAAGCCGCGGGCGTCGAGCAAGGCGAGAAGCCCTTCGGGCCCTGCCATGTGCCCTGCCCCAACGGCGACGAAGGCGCCACCGCGGCTTAGCACCGGGGCGAGCTTTTGCACCCAGCGTCGGTTGCGAGCGTCTAAGAGAATTTCTTGCATCTCTGGCTCGGCTGGTCCGGTGGCAGAAACCAGAGCTTCTAAATCACCGGTGCGATACGCGTCCGCGATTTCGCGAATTTCGGAGCTATCGGAAGCGTCGCCAAGTACGGCGGCAATTTCTTCGGGGTTGCCCAATTTCGATAGCAGGTCCATCTGAAACTGTAGCGTTTCGAGAGTGAGAACTCTCGAGCCATTGCGGTGGGCGTGTTGCGCCAAATCAAGATCCATCGGCTGCATGGGGCCAGCGTTTTGCATCGCTTTGGCAGGCGCGGTTTCCATAATAAATAGGTCTGAGTTTGCGATTGCCGAGCCTACGCGAACCGGAAGTTCTCGAGCGTGCACACCAGCGTGAATGGTGCCAAAGAGATAACTCGGCGCACTCGCGCCTTCGACCTTCCACAGAAACGGCGCGTCGATCTTTGGAGCGGGCGTCTGCGCTTTGGCCGAGCTGCCAGCAAGGGCTACGCCAAGCGCAGCAAGTGGCAAAAATCGCAGAAAGCGGAGCAATGGGTTCGTTGCCATGGAGGTAAGTTGGGTCTCCTTCGCCCAAAGGCAAGGCCCTGCGAGGCTGTGCACTAGAGAAAGACTTCCAGACTCGTGATGCAGCCCTGCCGGGTGAAGGAAACCGACATAGTTTCCGGCTCTTGCGCGATGAGCCGAGAAAGCACGCGGTGTGAACTCCGAAGGCTTAGCACTGGCACGCCCTGCACACTGCGAATCGTATCGCCGCTGCGAAGTCCAATCCGATTGAGTAACGAGCCGGCCGCAAGAAATTCGATGCGCAAACCTGGCTCACCAAGTTCGGCAACCGCAAGCAGTCGCACTTCACTCTCGTTTAGAAACTGCGCAGACGACAACCAGTTGTGCACATCCGCTCGCGACAAGGCCGTGTGAACCGTCATGTCGTGGCACAGGGGCGTTGCTGGCCTCGAAGGTTGCGGTGCGCTCAGCGCTCGGCTTGTGCGCTCTCCGAGCATCACCACATTTACCGTTGGCGGGCCGTGTGAAAACGCGGTGGCTGCAGCACCGAACATCGAGGAGAGACCGCAGCCTGCGACAAAAACCCAGGCCTGCATCTTGGTTGGCCTGACGGTTTGCATAGAAAACGTATTGTGGGAGTTGGGCATGGCCAAGCAGAATTGCAAAGGCCATTCCGCTCTTGTGTCACTGCAACTTCAAGCCATTGGCGCAGCTCGCCCTATCGACGAGAGCCACACTGACGTCGGAGGCAAGAGCCGAACGCCAAAGTGGCAACGCGATGTGTGGCGGGCACGCGAGCCCTAGCGAACTACCGACATGCTGTATGTGTTGCAGTTGTCGATTGCACTCGGAGACTGAAAGATGAAGGTTCGCAGGTAGACCGTTTGCGGCGCTGCCAAATCGTTGCGAAAGCTCACAGCCTCGCTATTGCCGACCGACCCAGACGAGTCAAGAAGCACGCCGTGGGCGTCAAAGAGCTGCAAATCCAAGTCGGCATTCGCATCGATAAAGGCGATCGAAACATCGACTGTCTCACCGGGCAAGACGACCGTTGTCGACCAATCGTCTGTGACGTGATTGATCGCGAGGTCGGCATTGGATGCAAGAGCGCTAGCTTGCCGCGGCGTGTTGTTTGGCTCGGCAGAGTCATCGTCAACGCATGTGGTCACAGCAAAGACATAGGGCGCGCAGAGGCCATCAAAAGCAAAGACGCGGGCTTTGAAGGTCGCTGTGGTGCCTGAGGAATTTACGACGGGGATGACTTCGCTATCGCCAATTCCGCCAGAGGAGCCAATCTGGGCTTCAGCAGCATTAAGCAGTCGCATATCAAGATCCGATTGCCCGTTCTCAAAGAGTGCAATCACCGAAGCGGTGGTATTGGCGGCAACAGTAAATTCGTAGAAGTCGTCCTCCGCCCCTTCTGCGGTGAGTTGCGAGGAGAACGAGAGCACGCTCGCCTGCGCGAACGTATCATTGTCTTCAAACGCATCCGCGGTGCAACTCGCATCGACAACGTCGAGGGTGTACCCGGTGCACGAAGCGCCACCAACCACTCGCACCAGAAAAACTCTTGGTGTTGCCAACTGATTTCCCAACGGCAGCGGCGCGACACGGCCAAATTCATCAAAGATTGTCACGCTGACGCCGCCGGTCGAGACAACATCGAAAAGATCATCATCGACAACGCTTAGAGTGAACCAGTCCTCATCGCCGAAAGACGCCGAACCACTTATCGGGCCGGCAAGAGGTGAGAGCGCAACGGCCGTATCCCACAAATCGTTTGGCTCGGAAGCATCGTCGCAAGTCTGGGTTTCGGTGAGTCGATACTGGCTGCAATCACTGGCAGTAACTTCGATGAAAGCGTTTAGCGCAGAGCCTTCAGCAGCGTTGTCAATGGTCACGGTATCCGCAAGGCCCACTCCAACGCTGGCATCCAACTCGTTGCCACCGGCGTCCAGAACGCGAATGGTGACAGCGGTCCCAAACGTTTTCTCGATGCTCACTTGCGTCGTTTCGAACGCGCCAACCGTTACTGAGAAAATATCTGAAGAAGATGGCTGAACCCAGTGCACCGCCCCAGACACGAGAACAACTGCAGTAGCAAGGTCGTCGTTTGGTTCAATTTCATCGTCATTGCAAGTTGCATCCAGGGTGTAAGGAACACAGGAATTTGGGCTGGCAATGCGTACATCAAACGTTGCGGGAACCTCAGCGCTGTTCTGGGCCACTAGGCTCACCACGCCGCCATTGCTAACGGTTTGCTCAAGCAGCGTGCCTTCGGCGTCAAAGAGTTCGACATCGACACCAGGCTCGGCAACAAAGAGAACTTCACGAGTCGCGAGTCGAGCAACGTCAAATGTGAACCAGTCGTCGTTGCCGGCAGCAGCTTGCGCAGAGATCGCATTGAGCGGCGTGGCTGCTGCTGGCGATTGGTTTGCCTCAAAGCCGTCATCTCCGGCGCACTCACAGGTTGGAGCCTCACCAACATTATTTGTGCAAACGCTTGCGAGTGGATCGTCGCAGCCGCCGTTGTCGGTTGCGCACTCGTCAATATCAACGCAGCCGGTGCTGCCATTGCCAGAAAAACCCGCAGGGCATTCGCCACAAGCAAAGCTGCCGACGCTATTGGTGCAAGTGGTGCGAGTATCGCAACCACCATTGTTGGCTGCGCACTCGTTAATGTCATCACAACCGCTAAGCCCATCGCCGGAAAAGCCAGCGGGACACGCACTGCAGGCAAAGCCGCCAAGACTATTGCTGCACGTCGTTAGCTCGTCGCAACCGCCGTTGTCCGTAACGCACTCGTCGACATCAACGCAGCCGCTGCTGCCATCGCCAAGGTAGCCAGCCGGGCAAGCGCCGCATACGAAATTACCTGGGTTATTGACGCACTCGGTGAGCGCATCGCAACCGCCGTTGTTGGTTGCACATTCATCGATGTCTACGCAGTCATCACCATCATCAACGTATCCGGTTGGACAATCTCCACACTGAAAACTGCCGGGGGTATTCGTGCAATTGGCAAGATCCGAGCAGCCGCCGTTGTCGGTAAGGCACTCATCGATATCGCTGCATCCAGACTCGCCATCACCTTCGTATCCAGCAGGGCAAGCGCCGCAGGTAAAGCCGCCACTCTCGTTCATGCAAAGCGCGAGTGAATCGCAGCCACCGTTGTCCGTGGCGCACTCATCAACATCGCTGCAAGTCTCGCCGTCGCCCGAAAACCCGTCGGGACATGCGTCGCACACGGGTCCGTTGATCGTATCGGTGCACCCTTCGACGCACTGCATCTCTGCACAGGTTGTCTCAGGAGCGCTCCCCGCAGCACAGCCAATTAGAAGTAGGGCTGCGAACGCGATATGAAACATCCTCATGGCCGCCGAGACTAGTTCCTTCGATGAACGAAGTGGCGAAAAGATGCAGGTATTTGCGAAGCAGAACTGGACGCTAGCCAGCAGATGGCCCTAATACGCTGTTCCATTTTGTCGCATCAAGACTCCTAGGACTTCGCAGGAAAACTCTGAGTTTGGCTCTGAGTCCGCGGGCTCGCTGCGCACCGAATTCGCAATGGCACAGCAGGGAAGAACGCTAGCGTTGACACACGGGCAGAAATGGGCAGAAATGGGCCAATGGAACGACGGAACATGCCCTTGGGCGACATCAGCGAGCGCTTCAATCCTAGATTCGTCTCAAGAACCAAGTCATGGGTGGTCCTAGCGCTATCTCTGGTCGCGGCCGCGTGCGGTAGCTCGTCTGGAGCTTCCGCCGATGGGAGCGTCGTTGAAGACGCAGGGCAATCACCGGACGCGGAGGTCCAGGCTGATGCGCGGATGCAGGATCCCAGCGATCCCGTAGAACTGGTACCAGCGCACATCGGTGGTTACACGTTCGGCAAGCTCACAACCGAAGATTTTACAGCCGGCAACTCAGGCGGCACTTGGTTTAACGACAATGCTACGGAGCACAGGGTCACCACAACACGCGTGCACTATGCTCGCTACCGCGACAACATGGTGTTGCAGAGTAAAACCGACTCGGCGATTCTAATTTACGACCAGGCGACCACGACGGTCGGCGCGCCAGTCGCACTGCCCTCCGATGCGGTGGGCCGGGCAACAATCCGCGGCGGCCTCGTCTACATTGGCGGGCTGGCGAAGCTGTATTCTTACGAGATCGAAACCGAGATGTGGCGCTCGCAGGATCTCGAGGGTGCGGGAACCTGTCATCACGTAGCGGCCGGCAAGACTCGGCTCTTTGCGGTATGCGCGAGCCCAACGGAGGCGAAGGTCGACATGGTGTTCTCGACTTGGGCCAACAAAACGATGTCTGACGTTGTGCCAAGCGGCATCGTGTCACCCGGTAGAGGCGCAGAGGCTTCGTGGATTACGATCGCTCCCGACGACGACGTAGCCTACTTCGGAAGCATCACGCCCGAGCTAGGCTGTGTGGGCAGCGCGACGCTCGGATCGGTTGATTCGTGTGCATTCTCGCTCTCCGAGAACTACTCGAACACAAGCGCACAGGTTTCCGAAGATGGCGCCACGCTTTACGTGGCCACGGGTACCAGCGATCCGGAGGACTACCTCCGCGAAGTCACGCTCGCGACGAAGGCAGTGCAAGCGATTCGCCCAGTCGAATCGTACGCGACTTGCCCCGATAACTCTGTAGTGTTCCAGGACGGGACGATCTCGCAGCGCAGAGCTGGAGGAGTTACGACCGACGTCCGGCTTGGCTTCGGTGGTGGACCCGACATCGGCTGCCCGCTCAAACCGCTCTGAGACTTTCGGCTTGCAAATCACACGAGCTGAGTGCAACCAGCAAAACTTGGTTGCGTCCAACGTCCCCGGGCTTCTCTAGTTCACAGGCACCGCCCTGGACTCGTGATGTCTTGGCTGATGGCGCTTCTTCTGCCGGTTGCGAGCTTCGGGATTTCTCGCAACTGCAAAGAGACGACAGAAAGAGTAGGAACGCTATGGCTCGCACGAGAGAGAGTCGCTCGTGAGGCCAACTATTGCTAGAATGCGCTCTGTGGACTGCCCCAAGTGCAATCAAGCAATGAGTTTTGTGCCAGCCAACCAGAATTGGTGGTGTAACCCATGTTTGAGCACGGCAGAGGGAGAAGCTCCCAGTGGCCACGCTGGGCCCACCGTCGACCAAATGACAAACAAGCCGCCAAGCGCTGCCAGCGAAGCGAAAGGCAGCTGGAGCTGGTTTGATATCGAGGACCTCATCTATCTCGTTCCGCTGCTCGCGCTTTTCGGTGGCGGCCTGCTCATCTACACTGGCCACTACATTATTGGCGGCATCTTGGTGGTCTGCACCGTCCTCCCGGTCGTGCTCTCCGACTAACGAACAGCAGCGTGCATTGCGACCGGAATTCGCTAGAGAAATTCGCTACCGGAATTCGCGGAGCCTGTCCTCGTACTCGCGCGCCTGCTGCTGGCGATTCCACATCGAGACGTACTCACCGCCTAGCGCAAGAAGCTCGCTATGCGTCCCCTTCTCGACGATCTTGCCCTTATCAAGCACGATAATGAGGTCGGCATCCTTAATTGTGGAGAGCCTGTGAGCGACGGTTAACGTAGTCCTGCCCTTTGAGACTTCTTCTAAGGACGTTTGAATCTCTTGCTCGGTGTGCGAATCCAGAGCAGAGGTCGCCTCATCCAGAATAAGAATGGGCGGGTCTTTAAGAATTGTTCTGGCGATGGCAACACGTTGTTTCTCGCCACCCGAGAGCTTAAGGCCACGCTCGCCGACCGCGGTCTCAAAGCCCTCCGAGAGCGCTGAGACAAAGTCGTAGACTTGGGCAAGGCGCGCTGCTTCTTCGATGGCCTTTTGGCTTGCCCCAGGGTTGCCGTACTCAATGTTGTAGCCAATCGAGTCGTTAAAGAGCACCGTGTCTTGAGGAACCACGCCGATGTTCTTGCGAAGCGACTGCTGAGTCACCTCGCGAAGGTCTTGGCCATCGATAGAGATGCCGCCCGACTGTGGGTCGTAGAAACGAAAGAGAAGCCTTGCAACCGTCGACTTGCCGCTGCCAGAAGGGCCGACAATCGCGATGTTCTGGCCAGCCTCGGCTGTAAACGAGATGTCGTCGAGGATAAGCCTATCTTCATTGTACGAGAATGAGACGTTATCAAAGACGATGCGCCCTCCATCTACGGCAAGCGCTTGGCTCTCTGGAGCATCTTGCACTTCTTCGGCAACGCTCAAAAGCTCGAACATCTTGTCCATATCGATAAAGCCCTGCTTCATCTCGCGATAGACAAATCCAAGAAAGTTTAGCGGCATAAAGAGCTGCATCATGTAGGTATTGGCTAAGACAAATTCGCCTACACTGAGCTTGCCATCAACCACACCTTGCGCGGCCATGTACATAAGCAAGACAACGCCAACACTGATGATCGTCGCTTGCCCGACATTAAGCAAAGAGAGCGAGCTTTGGCTCTTAATCGCCGCGCTCTCGTACCCCGCCAGAGACTCGTCGTAGCGGCCGTATTCGTGCTCCTCGTTGCTAAAGTACTTAACCGTCTCGAAGTTTAGAAGGCTATCGATGGCCTTGGTATTTGCAGCCGAGTCTTTGGCATTCATTTCCTTGCGGAACTTCAAACGCCATTCGGTCACGGAGAGCGTAAAGAGAATGTAGACAATCACCGTTACGCCGGTGACAACCGGATAGCGATAGTCAAAGTAGTAGGCCATCACCGCCATAACGAGAACGAGCTCGATGAGTGTGGGCAGGATGTTAAAGAGCATAAACGAGAGCACAAACTGCATGCCGCGCAGTGCGCGCTCGATCACCCGCGAAAGGCCACCAGTTTGCCGATCGAGGTGAAAGCGCAGCGAGAGCCTGTGAAGGTGCTTAAAGGTATTAAGCGCTACGGCTCGCTGGGCGTGTTGTGAGACCCGAACAAAGATAAAGTCTCTAAGCTCACCAAGAATGGTTGTCATCAGGCGCGCCAAGCCGTACGAGGCGATCACCGCCATGGGAAGCACTAGAGCCATCTCGGTAAGACTTAGGGCATCGACGGCATCTTTGTAGATAACCGGGATGTAGACGCTTACGAGCCTCGCTGCAAAGAGGAACGAAAGAGCCGCAACGACGCGCAGCTTTAAGTCGCCGCGACCTTTGGGCCACAGATGCCGCGAGAGAGTTCGCAAGGTCTGCCAATGATCTTGACGGTGGGTGGATTCTTGCTTGTCGGTCACGGGCGGACCATCATGGTGCCGCTCTGCGAATATGCAACCGCGAGAGCAAGATCAGAGCAAATCTCTATGCATTTTCAAACCATCCATCTAGCACTTCTCCCAACTCTGGCGCTTGGCCTCCTTGCCTGTGGTTCCACGCCAACGCCCACGGAGCCAAGCCCGCCAATCGCCTCCGCAGCCGAGCACCAAGGCACCAAGGCGCCAATAGCAATTCCAGCCGGGGAGCAAGCATCACAGGCTGCAACACCGGGCTACAGTTTTGCCTTTGGCAACTACGAGCAAATCCACGTGGCATTTAACGAGTGCGACGACCCGGATATGTGTGAAGTTCAAGTTACGGACTTGCTCACAATCGGCGAGGCAGCGGATGGCGCTGTTGATGTAGCGATCGAGCTAAACCAAGACAACGGTCACAGCTGCAGCTATTCGGGCATTCTCGCAAAGCTTGGCGAGGCTCAGTGGGGCTGGTCGGATGAGACGCAAACGTGCCAGATCGAGCTAACTCTCGGAGCGACTTCACTCAATGTCACCTCGGATGGATGTCGCGAGACCTACTGCGGCGCACGAGCACAACTCGACGGCTCGTTTGCTCTAACCGGGCACATCAAGCCCTAGTCTCGTTCGGCCTAGTCTTGTTCGGCCCAGTCTTGTTCGGCCCAGTCTTCTCGGACCTAGTCTTCGGACGTCCACTCAAAAAAGAGACCGACTCCGCCACCCAGGCGAGAGCCGGCTCGTAGCCCCACTCCAAGCTGCACCGACTCCGAGTCGACAAAGAGCCGATCGAGATGCGCTTCGCTACTACTTCTTCCGATCTGCTGGGGGCGCAACATCAATCGCAAGCGCGCAGCGCCATCAGCTAGGTAGCGCGTTGCATCGAGGTAGCGCAGCTGGCCGTAGGTCGTATTCGCATCATAGGGGCGCGACCACACGGCAAAGCGATCCAGCAAGTTAAGCTTGGGAATGTTTGCCTTCACGAAAGCAATCATGAGCGGATGCATGCCCTGCGGAGCGCGAACGGTAACCGATGCTGGCGCCTCGGGCTGGGACAATACGTAGCCATGGCCTGTGTGCAAAAGGCTAAGCGACTCGATCATGCTTGTATTGCCTGCGCCGCCAAATCCAATGAGTGGGCCACCACCAACCGGGCGAAGGTGAATTTGCACATCGGTACCGGCGCTCTCTCGAGAAAGCTGCCGCAAGATGTCGGGCGCAACTTCATCTGCAAAGAAGATATCAACCTTGGGCGGCCCACCCTCCAGAGCGATACGACTCTCGGTAAACGGGAATGCTTGCCCAAAGAAGGTGATCGCACCGTCTAAGACTTCTACCTGGCCCGTTGGACCAGCACTTGGCAAGACTTGCTCGACCTCACCGCGAACCCGAAGCACGAGCGGCCCTTTGGCAATAACGATTGGTTCGGGCAGGTGCAGGCGAATACGCGCCTTTGGCGGGCCCAGTGGAGCCGTCACAAGGCTGGCTTCGGGAACCACCGGTCCAACGACGCCGAGCGGGCGATTCTCGTCTCCGAGAAATACCAAGTCGCCCTTTGGAGAGATGTTGACAAAGCCGTGGGTGAAAACTTCGCGATCCGGGTCCCAATACCTAAGCGACTTCGCCGTAACATCGACAATGGCAACATCGCCGCTTAGGTCGGCTTCGATCTCAAGGTCCGAATCTAAGGTTGCTCGCGGCGCATCGGGAAGCCCGAGAGTGCCACCAAAGAGCAGCCACTTCTCGGTTTGCAGTCTAGCTCTCGCGGCACGAAAGCCTACCTTCGTACCAGTTTCAAGATTGGCGCGGGCCGTGAGCTTCACACTCCGGTTCTTGGCTTGCTCATCACTCTCAAAAGCCTTGGCACCCAGGGAAAGTGTCTTGCCCTGCCCCGCTATCTCGATGCTCAAATCGCGCCAAGTTCGATTGCTTTGCGGAACTGCGACCTCCGCACCAGAAATCTTCGTAGCGCCGCGAAGTTGTACATCCACAAGGCGAGGCACGCCGTCGAGGCTTAGCTCTGCGGCAAGCCCAAGGTCGGACGAGAGCACAAGAGGCTCGTCAATACGCTTGGGAAGGAAGCTTGGCCACACCTCCGCGAGCAAGAGAGAGTTGACTGCGCTCTGCACGTCGAGCGTTACCTTGGTGCCAACCTTTTCGGCGTTCACAGCGATTCGAACCGGATTGTCTGCACCTACCGAGACATCAGCGCGCAAGGCCTGCGCCTTTGCGCTGCCCGTTACCTGCATCTGCACTTCGACATCGCCGACAAGCTGCTTGAGTTTTTCCCCTCGCACGCCAACAAGCGGAGCAAGCGAGGCCAGAGAGCGCTTTAGAACCGTCGTCGTAAGATCGAGCGTTATCTCAGAATCTTGCGGGCGTCGCCGATTTGGAACAATCGCAACCGAGCCTGCAATCGCGAGTAGCGGATCTTGCAATGCCGAGTGCGACACCGTTGCCGAGGGTCGCACCACAAAGAGGTCATCCTTTGGACTCTCCAATTCGGCGGCGAACTCGATCCCAATGCTGGTCTCGGGCTGCTTTGCTGGGCTCACCGTTGTAAGCAACTTGATCGTGCCCTTCGGCCGATTCGCGGTGCCTTCGAGATGCACGGAAAGCCCAACCTCGGCATCGGCAACCTTTGCGGTCAACGACTCGCGAAGCGCTGGCGGCAGCCGGCCAAGGTGGTCACTTAAAAGCACAGGTGCAAGTTCGGCATCCAAGCGAAGTTGCCCACGCTTGCGCAAGCGCACGCCCTGCGTGGTGCTAAGCGGCAACCGCCCCTCGAGCCAGGCGAGCTCGGCCTTGGTGCCAAGCTCACGAACGCCAACGCGCCCGCGCCACTGTCCAGGACGCATTTCGCCGCGGCTTGCCACCTGCAAATCCATCTCGGGCAAGCGGACCGTAAGATTGTGCGAGATGGTGCGGGCATCACCGCGTTGGCGCAGCCGAACGCTACCGCTAATGCGGCCCTGCACCTTGGCGGGTTTGCGTGCCAAACGCGCCAGCCCTGCGATGCTAAGGCCTTGCACATTCATCACGCCATCGGCGCTAATCAGCTCTAATGCCTCCTCTCGGGGCTCAAAGACCGCCTCGCCCTCAAGCTGCACCCTTCCGCCAGCAATGGCAGTTTTGGATGGCAAAATCGTCACCAAGATACGCTCGTCTGGGCTGCCGCGAACTTCCAGATCTAAGAATAACTCCGATGGCAAATGAAGAGGCGGAGAAACGCGCAGTCCAAGAGCTTCAAGTTTGGCGAGCGCCTGCTTTGCGTTGCCACTCAAAGTGAGTTTTGCCGTCACCTCGCCGCCATCCTCCGCGGTATTCATCGAGCCTTCGCCCACAAGCTCGGAGCCCAAGAGTTTTAGCGTAAGCGAGTCCAAGTGAAAAATGTCGCCAACTTTGTGGGCGCGTACTCGGAGAGTTTCCGATTGCTTGCCATCGATGGTCCGCATGCCCTCGAGCTGCAGCGCAAGCGAGCCACCCTCTGATGGCAGCCCCTCACCGCTTAAGCGAAGCCGAAGCTCGGTGGGAAGCAAAGGCCCAACGCGCAGCGGCGAATTTGTGAGAGACGGCAGGGCCCCCACCGTAATATCCGTCGTGGTCGCAAGAGAATAACTCGGAGCATTGGGCCCTATGATATCGATGGTGCCAGCCACCTCAAATTGCCCTTGCTTGGTCTGCAGCATTCCAAGTACAGCCAACTCTTCTAGCGGCCCAACAATGCTCGCTTCGCCGATGACATCACCAACCGGCAACTCACGGCCCAAAATGCGTTCCACGGTTTGGCTATCGAGTACCAAGCCGGTGAGTTGTATCTCTTGATGTCCAACGGGATTACCGCGTTCGAATCCGAGTACCGCGGCAGCCTCTTCAATTGCTAGCGGCCCCAGCACCAGCTGTTTCACATTGGTCACCAAGCTCGTCGGAGTGACAGTAAGCTCGCCGCTTGCGACTTGCACCGTCGTCTTAACGGTCGGCTTCCCTGCCCGCTTTATCTGAACAGTGGTTTGCAGCGGCTGCAATTGCAACGTCGTTCGCTCTGGATTTGTCTTAAGAACCGCTCCGTCCTGTCGCACCTCGCCCTCGATCAAGACCAGCTCGCCTTGCGTTGCCGAGAAGGTGGCGCCAAAGGCATCTAAGAATACTTCGGTATCCTCACCCTTCTCAATTCGCGCTTGCAACGAGCCGTTGCGCAGCGACAGCGTATCGCCATCATCTCGGGTCAGCTGCAGCGTAAACCGCTCTATGCGCGCAGAATGCACCGAGAACCCCTTCCCTTTGGCGCCTTCGCGTTTGATAAAGAGCCCACGTAGGCTGTTGCGACCATCCTCGTCGATATGCGTCGTGACAACGACACCCTGCACATGCAGCGATTCGACAAGGAGCTTCTCGGTCACCGTTGCCCAAATCCCTATCGAGAGATCGAGTTGCTCGACAGAGATTGCGGGCGCGTCACTCAGGTCGCGTATCTCGACGCCTTTGACTCGTATATCGCCAAAGGGGAAATCGTAGTCTAGCGAGGCAATCGAAACACTGCCGCGCACCTGCTTGCCAAGAGCAGCCTCCAGGCGCCCACGCACCTGTTCTTTGCCCCACCCGGTGTGCAGCACCAACACCAGTGCAACAAGCAGCAAAAGCAGCCCCGAGAACGCAAAGGAGAGGCGTCTTCGCCAACGTTTCCATGCCGAATGCTTTACCGTCGTTGCCACTAGAAGGCCTCTCCCAAGCGAAGAAAGACCGACCACACGCCACCATCGATTGGGCTGCGCAGGGCCGACTCGTCGAGGTAGCGATAACTCACATCAACAGCGATTGGGATGTAGAAGGGCCGAGCGCGACCGCCGATTCCAACGGCCGACGAAACGCCATCGGCAAAGGGATTGTTCTCACTTGCAACCGCACCAACATCAAGAAAGGCAATCAGCCCATATAGCTGTTGAAACGGCAGATGGCGCAGTTCGAGAGACGACTCAAGCAAACTCGTACCGCCAACATAGAGACCTTCGCTCTGCGTCGCAAAGGTTTGCCGACCTGTTCCTCGAAAGCCGTACGAGCCGCCACCAAAGAGGCGGCTTTGCAGCGGAAGGCCAGAGTCTGTGGCGAGGCCAACCCAGCTGCCAGAAACGCGGGCCGCCACTGTCCAGAAGGGTGCCACCGGGACAAAGAGGCGAGCGTCGCCCGAGAGTCGCAGCCACTGATGGGTCGCGCCCAACGTATCCGGTGCGAATTCGGCCCTGGCACTAAGAAAATGTCCATCGGTGGCCTCGATGCCGCTATCGCGAACATCGTGCACAAGCGCTGCCAAGAGCTTCACGCCGCTTGAGGTCGAATCCTCGGACAGATTCACGTTGGCACGCTCTGCAGCGCTCAGCGGCAACGGATCGACTTCCAAGGCTCGGTAGCCAAGCACCTCCATATCGAGGTGAAGATTGTCAACCAGAGTTCTTCTTAGCCCTGGGCCAGCCGAGTATTCGCGAACCGCTGTATCGGGTAGCAATCGATGGTCGATTAGCGCGGTCGCCCGCACATCAAAACGGCTGCCAAAGGCGCCTGTGCGCACCACTTGCCCAAGCGCGTAGCCATACAGACCAAGAGGCTCGTTCGACGTGCCAAGCTCATAGCCGTAGCCGAGCCGCCCTTCGGTAACCACATGCAGGCCGCTTGTGGCGATATCGCGAAAGACCAATCGCCCACCGGCGTACGCATCGGTGCGGCTTGGGTCGGCCTCCATGCCAACTTCCAACCGCAGCGCGCGCCTAGGTGCCTCGACAACCGAGACCGTTACGTGAAGCCCGGCCTCAAGCGTGCGCTTGGCCAAACTGCCATCGGCATTGGTAATCGGCTCGCCACCCGAATCGGGCACTTGCGGCGGCCCTTTGTGCACATCTTCATCGGCATCCACAACCACCGAAACCATCTGCGCCGCATCCATAATGGCGAGTTGCGCGCGATCGCGCTCTTGCGGGCCGTAGGCATCGCCAACCTGCAGGCCACTGCGTCGCAGGATGTCCTCTTGGGGAACCCGCGCATTGCCGCGAACGGTAATCGAGGCAATGCTTGTCTTTGGCCCTGGGTCTACGAAGTAGTACCAGGCAACAGACTTTTTCTTACGATCGACCCAAGCGCGGCTGTACACCCGCGCATGCCCGTAGCCGTACCACCGAACTTTATCGGCCAGCACATGGCGAAGAATTCGATGCTCGTTAACAGCCGGCTCCGAGCCCTCTCGAAACGGAATTGCATCCATCACCGCAGCGCGCGCTTCGTGGGGAACACCAATCACTTGCAAGCTTGCGATGCGATACTGCGGCCCCATTTTGACGCGCCAGTCGATGGCGACCTTCGCGCCCTTGTCTCGAACATCCGGTTCCGAGACTTCGACATCAAAGTAGCCATAGTTGCTCGCGTAGGTTGCGATGCGCCTTCGATCTTCGCCAAGCCGATACGGATTGTAGTCGCGCGGAGGAATAATGAAGTTGCCAGGCCGATGCCCGAGTTTGCCAAGCAGCACCTTCCAGTTGAAGTCGCTCTTGCTTCCCTCCATCGGGCGAATCACCACGGATTCGACGGCCCGCAACGTTGAGCCAGGCACCTGAGCGGGTTTTGGATGTCCGCAGGCGAGCACTAAAAGCAGTGCTAAGTACATCGTTGAAGCCTTCAAGACAGTGCGGCAATTAGAGCACAGCTTGCAAAGCCTGAGGATGGCCCAGTTCCGGTAAACGCAAAGCCTAGGCACAGAGGCGCTACGCCAACGCAGCGGCTATCTTGTGCAAAATATCGGTCTCGGCCGGAGCGATGTGGTGATCCGCTTCAATCAGTGCGCGAACGTGGGCCAAGACCTCCTCGCGGTACGGTTTGAGAAACTCGATATTGGGGCGACTCAAGCTTTTTCGATCGCGCATCGCCTTGTCCAAGCCCGCAACAGCCACCGTTCCCATGCCACCGTTTTGCGCCATTCGAAGCAAGTAGTCATACTCCTCGGGCGCGATATCGTCGTCCGCCCAAGCTACGTAAAGCAGCAGGCGAATCGTCTCTTCGGTTAATCGATTGTCGTCCATTTCGATGAACAGGCCTCGGGCGCGCACGATCGCGCAACACGAGATTCAGTGTACTACAGTTTGGTTGGCAGGCATTGGCGGCTTGCCCAAGTACGCCGTCTTCGACCTTGGTATGATTGCGTCATGAGTTCTCGAAAGCTTGGCGGCTCCAATGACCGACGATGGAATCGACAGGTCAAGCGAGAGTCGGAGATAGTCCTGCTCTGCAACCCACGCGCTGGCGGCCGATGGAAAGAGCTCGCACGCATCTTTGATTCCGAAGAGGCGCAACACGTTCGCCGCATCGTCACAGATTCGGTTGAGGACATCGCACCGGCCGTGCGCGGGCTTGGCGACGATGCCCGGCTGTTGTGCATCTACGGCGGCGACGGCACGATTCAACGCATCCTCGATCACATCTTTGACAACGGCAATCTAAACGAAGATACCGTCTTGGCGCTGCTTGGCGGCGGCACGATGAATGTTACATCCCGTTGGTTGGGCTTTGGCTCGTCACCCGGAAATAACTTTAACCACGTGGTGAGCAGCTTCCGCTCTGGCGACCTGCTTCTCAAGCAAGTTCCTCTCATGGAGGTTCGTGTTGGCGACAAAGTTCATCATGGTTTCACCTTTGGAATTGGTCCAATCGTTCGCATTCTCGACGCCTACGAGAACGGCAAAAAGGGCAAACCTGCAGCCCTTAAGTTGGGCGCGCAATGCGTTGCTGGCGCGTTCTTTGGAATGGGCTCGCAAGACATGTTCGAGCAGATGGAAGCCAAGGTCACCTTGGACGACGAAGTGCTTCCCTTTGGAAAGTTTGCGACCGTCTTCTCCAACGTCACCGGGCAAATCAATCCCGGTGTCGAACCGTTTACCTCCGATCGAACTCGCGACAGTTTTCACACCGCAGCCTATGCAGTCTCGGCCCGCGAGTTTGCGATGAACCTGCCCTTCATCATGCGCGGCGCCTTGCCCATCGACGTGAGTGGCATGCTTAAGAAGTGGAGTAAGGGCCGCATCTCCGAGCCACTGGACACCGACGCCCGCTACGTAAATCGGCCGGCCAAGCGTTTGCTCATCGAAACCGATGAACCCATTTACACCGTGGATGGCGAGATTTTGCAGAAGCCCGATGGCCCCATCGAAATTACCATTGGGCCAACCTTGCAGCTCGCAGTCGGCCCTCAGGCGAGTTTGGGGCAAACCCTGCAAGCCGCCAAAAGCGCGCTTCGCCGCTAGTTGCGAAGAATTCTAAGAGGCGTGCTTGAGCTCGGCGTCGTCGACAAGCGGGCCGTTCTTGTCATCGGGCAAGAACGCATCGAAGGTTGACTTGACCATCAGCTCCGCTGGAATGCGGTCTTTAATCTCTTCGTGTAGTGCCGGCAGCTTTGACCAGTGCAAGCCCTGCTTGTAGTGGTGTGCTGTGTGGTAGCCCAAGTTGCCAGTGAGGCGATTGAACCACTTGTTCATGATGTTGAAGCTGGCAGCCATGTGATCGTCGGAATCGAGGCCAGCGTGGTGATCGTAGGTTACCCACGAGGTGTACATGACTGTGCAGAACATCGGCAGCGCAAAAATAAAGATTCCCGCCACAGGCCGGTAGATAACGCTGGCCACAACAATGGACCAGGTGATCGCACCAAAGATAAGAAAGACCTTTTGGTGCTTTGGGTAGCGCTTGCCAACCTGAAACGCTCGGTAGTAGGCAGTAAGAGTTACACTGAAAGTGTACTCGATGACGCCCATCTTCTTGCCGCTCTTGCGACGCCAACGACTCTCGTCCTTGGTTTGATCGCGATAGTTCACGTGGTGCCCTAGGTTGTGATGCAAGACCCAGAGGTTTGCAGTCATGCCGGTGTGCATCCCATACGAGACTTCGAGCAGCCGATTGAGCACCGGCGAACGGAAGGTCATGCAGTGCTGGTGATGGTGGTTCCACGGGGCGATGAGCCCCTTCGGAACAAACATCAGAAGCCAATAGACAACAAACATCCAGACGCTGCTCAGGGCAAAATAGACCAGAACATCCAGAGCTGTCAGAGACAGGGCGATTGCGACAATCTTCTTATCTTCCTTGTGGCGAAACAGCATGACGTGGGGGCGAGCTTAGTGCAGGGCCCCAAGGGCCGCCAACCCTCATCCCGGGCTGTGACACGACTATGACAGGAGGCGCCAAGTCACTGGGATTATTTAAAAATTACCCCGACCATGTGCCGGCAGCCCTCGGTGACCAAGACTGCGACCGGGTGCGGAACCTCATCGTAGACGCCTGGGGCCATATCGCTGCGGTACACAATGCCGGCCCAGCCGTACCGTTGGTAGCGCTCTCGCAGGCCAGCAAAATCTCGCCAATTCAGATCTGGGGCTGTTGTAACGCCGTCCCACATCGTTGGCCTTGGCTCACCTTCGGGAACCACAAGCGACCCAACGTAGTCGGCCTGCGAGTAGACCTTCTCGATTTGCTTTGCCATGCGTGTCATGTCGGCTGGCGAAACCACGCCATTGGAAGTCGCTTGATAAAACTGCACTGTCACTCGCACAGGAAATCTCTCGTCTCGCTCAATGGTGAGATCGTCCAGTTCGGTAAAGGGGCCCATGGTCGGTCCGTGGCCCAAGACCGCCTCGTCAATGTCGGAGGCAGCGTCGTCCATTGACTCTGCCATGTCGGGGCTCGGGCTGGCTGTGGCCATGCCCGATGCGAATGCACCGCCGCCTTTGGCCCCGCCAAGCATTCCAAACCCGCCGCGCCTCTGCGACGTCTGCTTAAGCGGCACCTGAATCATCATGAGCAAGTTGGCATCCTTGCCAAGGCTATCGGCGCTCTCTCCATTCATGGTGATGCCGCTGCTCTTCACATCCTTAAGTCGCTCGGCGGTTAGCGGTGCGCGTTGCCCATCTTTGTTGAAGTAGAGCCTCTGCCCCCAGCTGCCGGTCGTATCGCGGCTGTTGTCGACGATGCTCATACTCGTGCCTTGGCGCGTTACCAAGATCGTTAGCACCGCGGGGTTCTTATCGTAGCTCTGGTAGTTAAAGATAACCGGCCAAAAGCGTGTCTTGCCGCCCTCGCGGATGGGCAAGAACGCCGACTGTGCCGACACCAAGACCTTCTCATCGCGCTTTGCCAACAGGCTATTGCCCTTGATCTTGCCTTTGTTTGGAAGGCTCATGAAGCTAAGAGGATCACCGAGTAGTTCCCGCAGAGATACGCTACGAGATGTGCGCCCTTCTTTCTCATTGCCAACCCGAACAAAGAACTTGTCGATATCGATGTCTCCGGTCTTATCGGTAAAGTTCGGATAGCGAACCACAGGCATGAGCCGGGTCTCTTTCTTCGAGTTTTTATTCTCGATCTCCACTTCGATCGTAACGTCACTAATGTTCGGGCCTACACTGCTCCCCAAATAGCGGCCGGTGTCTTCCCACATGACGTTAAGAATTTGCAGGCCCTCTTTGGTCGCTAGAGTTCGGGCCGAGGCATTGCCGACCATGCCGGCGACCGAGTCGACGACAGCGCGATGGCTGCGCGGGGCCGCTTCGGCGCGCTGGGGCGCTGCAAGGCTGCCTATGGCGATGGCTGGAACAAGAAGGAGAGTGAGGGCAGAGCGGAGGTTGGGAGTCTTCATGGTCCTCTCTCCAACGCCCCACCAGCATCTTCGGTCTAGCAATCGACTCTTCATTGGCCCGCTGCCGAGCCTTCTCGACAAGAATTTCGATTTATTTTGCGAGATCAGATTCGCTCGCGCGCGAGCCTCTCAATTTCCAAGCAATCTAGATCACTTGAGAATCCGGTACTCCACGAGCGTCCCGGCACAAAAGCGAACTCGTCCCCAGTGACCCAGGGGTTAAGTTCAATCGTTTCGATCCGTTACGCACTATGAGGGTTCAGGAGAACAACGATGAAGATTACTGGTGTAACCCAAGACTACGTACGAATGGTGGACTCAGCCTCAGTGAAACCCGTCGCTGGCATCAATGGAAGCGAAGGCACTCTCGATCCATTGCACAGGCCTATTGAGCAAACACCCGTGAAAGCAATTGGCAAGTCGCAAGAGGATGGCGCGATTCGACCAAACCCCACAGGCCCCGACATTGTCGAGTTGAGCCCCAAAGCCATGGAGTCGATTAGCCAAGCTCGCATCGAAGAGATGATGCAGGCGAAGCTTGCAGAGATTCTCGAAGCGGAGGGAATTGACCTAAGCGATCACGAGGGAATCGACTACGCACCAGACGCCGTTGCCCATCGAATCGTCGACTTTAGCATCAGTCTCTACGGAGTTTTTCGAGAGCAAAATGCATCGCTAAGTGAGAATGACGCGATGGCCAAGTTTGAATCGACAATTCGAGGAGCCGTGGACAGCGGCTTTGATGATGCCATGGGCATTCTGCAGGACGTTGGCATTCCCAAAGAGGCACTTGAGACCGGCCACGAAACCAAGAGCCTTATCGATAGCCGCTTTGACGACTTCTTCGCAACCCGCCGCCGTTAGCCGGCTAGCGCCAGAGGTAGGCTCGTGATACCTCTGGCACGTGCGTTGCCCTGCCCTACTTCTCGTCTCCTCTTTGGTTCTGGCTTGTGGCGGAGGGGCAAAGGCCAGCGAAGAACCCAAGGTTGGAAGCACCCGGGCAGAACACGCGGCACCAATTGCCGAGTTGCCTGCCGAGTTTCGCGGACAAGTGTCGGCGCTTCAAAACTCTGGAGTGCTTGGCATGCTTCCCGAGACAACGATGGCCGCCATTGTTGGCAAGAGCCCTAGCCACCTCGCAAGCAGTCTTCAATTCGCAACAATTCTTCGCGAGTACCCTGCGTACTTTAGCGAAGTGAACGTCGATCTCAACGCCGCAAAAACCGCCTCGCTCTTTGATCCACCAACCTGGGCAAACATCGGCATCGATGTGGATGCACCCTTTGGCGCAGCACTCGTTGTTCACAAGCGGGCTGTTGGGCTCTTCTTTGCGTCGCTACGCCATACCGAGACGTTTCTTACGAACGTTGCATTTGCCGCAGAGGCGCTGCGGCTTGGCGAGGTTCGCACGTCGACAGTCGCGGAGCGGCATGTGCTTCGGTTTGGCAGTGACGACAACGTCGCCATCGTTGTGGCTGCCAAGAGTGCGATCCTCGTTGTGGCCGATCGCGCCGCCGATGTTGATACGGTCTTGGCCGAATTGCTCGGCAGCTCAGACACCCCGACGCTTGCACAAAGCGGCCGTCTCGCTACGAGTTTTACTGGCTTTGATTACGGTGAGGACATCGCAGGGTTTATTGCCTTCGATACTCTTGCTGCGCGAATTGGCGAAGACCAAAATCGCAACTCGAGCGATTCGTACTGGCTCGAGCAGCTTGAAACCATGGAAGCGCGGGTTGAAGAGGCCAAGGCGCAAGCCAAGCCACAATCCGAGATCGATGAACTTGAAGCAAAGCTCGCCACCGTGCTCGAGCAGTACAATGGCCGCACTCTGCAAGAATCGGCCGAAGCGCACTTCACCGGCTCCATGCTGGGGCGGCTGGGGAGTATGGCATTTGGGATTGATCTAGGCGGCGCGACCACCGGTGTTCGCCTGCGAGTCACGCCCGCACCAAAGTCCATCGCCGATAGGCTCTTTGTATCGGGCGGCGGTCCGCTAAAGTCTCCAAAGCATCTGCAAGAAGAGCCGCTTTGGATGCTCGCTGGTCACGTCGATCGCCTTGCCGCACTCGAAGTCTTTAAAACCTTCATCAACATGGAGGGTGAAACATTGGGGCAGCTCACGACGCACGCCAAAGAAGAACTTCAGCTGGACCTAAATGCCTGCCTGGGCCTGTTGGGCGGCGAGATGTCGGGCGCCTTCACCTTCAACCGCGACATGCTTGTATCTGGGAAAACCACCAAGGACACAATGGATGCATTTGGAATGCATGTGATGCTTGAAGTTCGCGACGAAGCTGCTGCGCGAGCGCTGCTTTTGCAAGCAATGCAATCCCCTGCACTCCAGGAGTATGTCTCGGGCACAGGCGATTCGGCAGTGCTCGAAATCGAAAGCTTTAACAACCGTCCGATTCGAATCACCATCGCCGACGGCTTTCTCGATGCGAGAAGTGTTGGGCCAAAGCAATCAACATCCCCATGGCGGGACCACGAGCGAGCGAGCATGGGCAGTGCCCAAAACCTTGCACTGCTGGTCGTTGATCCACTGCTGGTGCCGTGGCTGCTCTTCTCGGGAAGCACGAGCGCATCGCGAGAATCACATTCATCGAATTCGCGGGCAAACGCCGAACTTGACGCCAAACTTGAAGAGGTCGAGGCGAAGATTGATGAGCTTCGCAACCAACAGGGCACTCTTCGCAACGCGGCTATTCTCAAGGGCGGCAAGGCCCTAGGACGCCTTGTGGTCACAGCTCGCAGTGAGCCCTCGGGCAGCCTTGCCATCATTGGCTCACTGGTTGGCGCTGCGAGCAATCTTGGACGTGGCGTGCAGGTCGTTGCCGAGTCATTCGCGCCCGAATTTCAGGAGCTGCGAACCGGCAAGCCTTCTCCGCTGCAAACCATTAAAGCCGAGCTTCATACGCTGCAAGCCGAGCGCTTGAAGCTATGGCGCTTGCGGTACTAGCCGCGCAAGCAAGCGTTTTGCGAGCGGCCAGTCTTGGCTGATTAGCGCCGCGCGGGTTGCATCATTTGGTGCCACCGAGTGCGCACCGGCTTCGAGAATAATGCGCACAGCCCGAATCTGAGCGGCCTCGGGCACATCCGCCAAAACATCGCACCACCACAGGACAGCGTCCCCGCGACCAACTGCGGCCAACCTGGCGATGGCGAGGGAGAGTGCCGGCGCGCTTGCCAGGTTCAGGCTCTGGTAGACGGCTGCCATCAGCTCGACGTGAGACCAGGGCGCGAGCGAGAGCCCCCACAAGAAGTGCCTGCGAAAGCCACTTGGCAGTGCCGCAATCTCGCTTCGATGGGTCCAATGCCAACCCGGAAGTTCGGACTCTTCGTCGCCGCTTGGCACCGCTTCGCCAAGCTCGGCGAGGACGCGTTTCTCGCCTTCGGGATTGCACAAGAGGAGTCGCAAATCGACCGAGCCTTTTTCAAACGAAAAGTCGCTTGCTTCTGGGGCATCGTAATCCGGGTCGACGACCGTACTTAGGAGCGTGCGAATAATGGCCTTGGTGGCCTTCTTGCTTAAATTGGGAACTTTGCCAAGTGAGCGCCACGCTCGAATGTCGGAGTCCTGCCAAGGGCACATCTCGTCGGGGAGGTTAGCGAGCGGTACGAGCCGTTCTGCGTAGGGATTCTGCGAGTTCGTCTCATCACCGGCGCCCGGTTGAACGCGTTCGCAGAGCAACGCCTTTAACATCTCAGGTCTTCGAAAGACGCCCACTAGCACAGTCATGTGACGCTCAGTAGCACATGAATGTTAAAAACGTGTAACAATGTCCGCTTAATCCGGCGGTGCAAGTTGGAACGCCGAGTACGCAGTAGCCCAGTCCGTAGCAGTAGTGTCGAGCCCTAAAGAAATCCTTACAGAGAACGAGCTTCTAGAAGAAGACCTCATCGAGAGCCGCATCGGTGTCCATGACAGCAATCACTTCGAAGTGAAGCTCGAGTATGCGATTGGCTCACAGGGCCGTTCTCGCTATAATGTCGACTACTACTTTTTCGTACCTGCAAGCCTTGGCGTAAACAAGCATACGTATCGGGACCAGCAGTTTTTTAGCGATGTGCAGGCGTACATTCGCTTTAAAACTCCAACCAAACCAATGGCCAGCCTCGCTGGCGATCCATCTCCGCTGCAGGACATTCGCGACCTCATCGAGAGGGTTCGAGCCAAACCGCGTGACGGCGAGCTCTTGCAGGAGATGAGCTACCAACTTCGCATGTTTGGATGCATTGTGCGCGCGAACATTCGCGACCGCACACGTGCCCTGCGCGAAATGCTCTCAGACCTCAACGAGCAGAAAACAGCCAATGAGGTGCTCATCAGCGATGTTGGGCACATTTGCGACACCCTAATTAAAGACATCGAACACGTGCTTGGCGAGTGGCGAGAGCTTCGTCCCGACTTTGTGGATGGGCGTCTTCCTCGCGCGGTAAACGAGACGTTCGCCTATGTCGACGAATACCTAAGTCTCGTTATCGAAATGAAAATGGCAGCGGTTGTGCGTCGGATTGACGCCGTCGAAATCCCACTTGACGGTTCCCTTGACGCTCACCGACGCGTGTCGAGAGACCTCATTATCATTGAGCGCAAGTATCGCCAAAGCGCCGGCTACTCGACCGTCGATAGAGAAGACGAAGATGATCACTTTGTCTACCGGCAAGGGCTACTCAAGAAGTTTCTCACCTCGGTGCTCTGGCTCGATCTCAGCAAAGAGAAGGAAGGCAAGCAAGCAGCCAACATGGGCGCTGCAATTGCCGCCGGCTGCGCCATGTTCTTCGCGCTGATGGCGACACTCTATGCTGGTGAGCGCTACGGCCTTAACAGCTGGAACTTCATTGCAGCAGGCGTTGCCACCTACATTCTAAAAGACCGCATCAAGGATTGGATGAAGACCTTCCTTGGCATGCGATTTTCGCGGTTTCTTGCCGACTACAGCATTCACGTTCGAGACCCTCTTACCAATGCGCGCATTGGCCGTTGCCGCGAGAGTTTTGGCTTTGTTGACTCAGGCGACATACCAGACAATGTCTTAGGCCTGCGCATGCGCGATGCCAAGGCAAGCATCGAATCGATGGCAAAGCCCGAGGTCATCATGCACTACTCCAAACAGGTGAACCTGCGCGGCAAAGACATGATCGAGCGCATGCATCTTGAGGACAACAACGTCAACGACATTGTCCGCTTCTCGCTCTCGCAATTTCTTGCACGAGCCGACGACCCGACCAGCAGCATTCCCTACTACGTGGAGGACGCAGACCTCGTAGAGCGCCGCAAGTTCCGCAAGGTCTATCACCTCAACCTTGTGATGGTCATGCGCAGCAAGGGCAACGGCCGCGCGACCCTCAAGCGCGTTCGCGTCATCTTTGACAAAAACGCCATTCGCGAGCTGCAAGAAGTCTAGTCGGGCCAGCGACAGAGTGAAGAGCGAAGCGGTCCCAAAGACGCGAGAGCAAGTTTGACGGAGCAAGGATTTTCGACCGGAGTACGAATCAGCGCACTAGTAGTGAAGCTAGGGCTTGACGAAGCCTTGCCCCACCCTCATATTGGGCACGCGGCAAATGCCGCACTCGGTGACAACTAAAGAGACTTGCATTTTTTGGGGGCGAAACGGCTTCGACGGAGACAAAGAAGCTCAGATCGCGTGTCGTGGCGCCCATGGCCACGTAAAAATGGGCACAATCGCAACTGCAAATGACAACAGTCAGAGCGTTGCTCTAGCAGCCTAATTAGGTTGCTCGGTGTTCTCAGGCTTCCGCCTGGAGTTTGGGAAATACCGTTAACAATCAGGCTAGCCATAGCGCAGAGATCATCGGCGTGACGGCGAAACTCAGGATGAACTAAGCGAAAAGAAAGGCTGTCGATAGCCGCTCTCTAGCCGACAATTAAACTATCGAACACACACGTAGACGTCTGCTGTAGGCATGTTTTCGGACGCGGGTTCGACTCCCGCCGCCTCCACTACTTTTTCTCAATCATCTCGGGATGTTGAAAATCACTGCAGTAACGGTGCAGTAAATGCCCGCGATGCACTCGTGCAAGAGCTTGAAAACGCTGCGGCCCAATGGGCCTCGGACGGCGATGCCCGCTCGCTAAGGCGGGCTCTGCTCGACGTTCTTCAGCGGCTTGAAGAGGTCGATGAATAGGATCGCCCGGGTTCAGTAATTCAACGGGTCGGTCAGACTTTGTGGGCTTGGTTAAGGTGCCGACATTGCTCCCGGCGCAGGTACGAATCGAGGACATGCTACGGGGTTTGCCGTCCGCACTCTCATTGCCGTTTGAGGCAAGGCTGGTAGCGTAGCGTCACAGGAAAGTTCAGTGCTTCAGCGGAGTTCATCTATGGCTGTGGTTCACTCACCCTCAAGGATTACGTGACGACGGCACGAGCTAATCGCGCATTTGACCGTGCCTGCGTTTCATCGCCGAGGTAGTCGTCCGAGAGCACGCCTCTGTTGCAGGGGCACGAGACGACCGGCACCGCGTCCTCCCTGCCGAAGGATCGGACATCCCGTCGCGTAATGACACTCTGACAGCCCCTAAGTCGGTTGATTCAGCAACAAATGCCACAGGCTTGCAGATCATTTTTGCTCATTCCTGAGGGGCTTACGCGGCTTTGCAAGTGAGGACATATCTGGGACGCTGAAGCGAACAGTATGCACAAACCAACCTTTCACCAGGGCCGACGACTGCCGTTCCATGAGTTGGAGCCGAGCGAATTTAACCGATTCGCATTTGCAGTCTTCGATGGTGCTCTTGGCCGCAGGATGGGGCTAACGGTGACAAGCAAGCCCGCCGAAGGGCCCGACGGCGGCTACGACGTTCATGCGTATCGAACTTCCACTGACGAGGCGGTGTGCATTCAATGCAAGAACGTTAAGAAGCTCTCGATTCCTACAGTTGCAACAGAGCTGGCAAAAGTTGGAATGCAGTGCGCCTTAGATAACATCGTAGTGCGCGAACACATCATCGTGGCTTCGGCAGCCCTTAATGGTAACCTCGTCACCGCACTCCAAGAACCTGGGCAGAGCACCCTACTCGCTCGAGTAACAAGAGAGACCTTGGAAAACTCCTCGCTCAGCGTGCGGCGCAAGCGACTGCAAGAGGTTGGCATTGATCCGGTCAGCGTAGTGGAAGCGCATATTGAACGTATCGGGCGTCCAGAGGTCTGGAGTGGGGAGATGTTTGATCAAAAGCTAGGGAGTTGCTTCACAGAGTTGAGCGACATCATTGAGCGATACTTCGCTGTCCATGCTGTTCTTCGGGAGCACCCCCGGCCCGAGTTTGATGAGTTGCGCTACCTTGAGTGCCAGTTAAACTCCACGCCCCCCTGGATGGAGGTCGGGATTCAAGAAACCTCTTTGCCACCGACTCTATGGGCCGCAGGATCTGCAAGCCGGGTTCAAACGCCACCCTTGAAGAGCCTAGTTGACCTCCTGCCGCACTTGCGCGACGGCTCCGCCTGCCTAGTCCTTGCTCCCGGCGGCGGTGGCAAGACGACGGGCCTTGCGCAGATATGCAAAGAGGCCTCCAGAAGGCGATTAGCCTCTCTGGACGCTCCGTTGCCCATTCGAGTATCTCTCGCCGCCTACTCCGGATCGCTCGACTCACGAATCCACTCTTCTCTCCAATTGCGGTCCGGCTCGTGGCACTCAATCCCGGGCCCAAAGCTCCTGCTGCTTGATGGTATCGACCGTATGCAACGGTCGTACATGAGTGCGTTTTCCCAGGACGTCAAGGACCTACTTCGTTCTTCAAATGTATCGGTACTGCTAAGTTGCCGAACAGGCGGCCCTCAGTACCAGACCGAGATACCACCAGGAACCTCCGTCTTCGAGATCCAGCCTCCATCCGGTCGTGAGGTCACAAAGCTGGCCAAACAAATCCTCGCAGATCAAAGCTCAAGTTTTCTTTCCAACCTGTGGGCAGGTGCAACCACTCACCGTCTACTTCGACTTCCTTTCGGCATCATAGAGACAATCAACATCTATGAAGAGCGTGGCTCAATTCCGCGTTCCGAGCATGACCTAGTTAGCCAGCTCGTGGAAGGCCGTTTGAAAGTGAATGAGCGACGCCACTCTGTTCTCTCTGACGATCTCGCTAGGATATCCACGCCTGCTGTGCGTCGCCTGGCAGAAGAATTGGCCTTCCAGATGCGAATTATTCAAGGCCGCCTCTCGTGCAGTGACAACGCTATAAGTGCCACGCTGACTCAAGCAATTGCAAAAGCTCGCCAACAAGTCTTAAGGATCGGCAATCTTGATCCAGACTCGGGCCTTGTCCTTCTACGGCACTACGAGTTCATCCGCCGGACCGACGACGCCCAGTGGGAGTTCGTGCACGACATATTCGCCGACTTGCTTGCGTCGACATCGCTAGCACAAAGCTGGCAGCAGCACCTGGACTCGCTACATGCCGCCAGCTTCGACGACCTGTGGACCTTCACAGCCCCTCAAGTTCGCACAGAAGAGCTAGCGCTCATGCTCAACGCGATGCTCAAAAAGGACGTGCTACTAGGGGCCCGTTGTGCTCGGGCTGCCAGTTCAGAGAAACTCCTAGAACAACGAATAATCGAGCTCTCGCACGGCGCAACTCTATTCTACGAACACGCTCGGACCGCTGCCGCACTCGCGACCCTAAATACTGCGAAGTCATTACAGACGCTTGAGCGTCGTGCAGAGCGAGGAAAGGACGATAACGGGGGTTGGACAGCACTCGTGTCACTCGCTCGCTCTGGTCACAAGAAAACTGTCGAGAAGGCGCTTACAACGGCGGACTCCGATCGTCGGGGTCCAATGGAGATAAGTGGGGGGTGGACTTATCTTGCAGAAATCTCAGCGCCGGGGCGTCTACTCGAAGTGGCACGTCATAGAGTGCAGAACCACTCAAAACACGACTGCCTGAGTTCGAGCATTGACTTCATAGCAGCCTATGGAGACGAAGATGACCTAAGAGCAGTCGAATTGGCACTCACAGAAGCGAGTGACCCTCTCGAAGTTGTCCGAGGTATGTACGCGCTTCACGAGATATCTGCTGCGTCAGCCTTCACGTTGGCACGCACTGCCCTGGCCACTGGCCCGCGATGGATCTCGATGTGGATGGCTCGCTTTCTATGCGAGCATGGGCAGCCGGTTTCAAGCTACTCAATGCTGAACCTTTTGCTTACTTCGATCTTCGAGAAGGATGATCCAGATCCAGATCCAGACGAGTACGTTGAACGCGGCAAGTTGACGGAGGTCCTCTGTGACGTCGAACTCAGCGAGAGTTGTCACGAGCTCCTTGATGAAGCGCTCACGCGTGCAACCCACGAGACGCGCTACTATTTTCTGCGGATAGCGTCCGCACACAAACTAGATCTTTTTGCTGGCCAGGCCCGCGCTCTGCTTTCTCCTACCAATCACGAGGAAGCGCGAAGACAGGCACTCAGCTACCTACTGTCACTCCACCCAACGGATTCACAGCTCTCTCAGTATCTCCTCCACTTTCGGGACCTAACCGACCGCGATAGTCCTTCACAAGAGCTACGCGCCTTTCCTCCTCTCTTCTCTCTTGTCAAAGGCACCCAGGGGCAAACCGAGGCGCTTTCGCTCCTGAAAAGAAAGATAGAGTGTTTGCTGGCCGAAATTGAGGCTAAGTCGGAAGACCGACGCCACAGTGAACACAACATCAAGCTGGCAGGGCTCCTAGATCTGATGGCCGAATACGCCAAAGAGCTACCTTTTGACCTATGTGCGAGGGTTCTCAGTACACGGGGTATGCAGCACCTTACCAACGCGAAGCCATTAGCGACCGAGCTTTTTGCTCACGCAGCTACGGAGAAGGTCGATCATCTCCTTTTGGAAATGGAAGACCATTGGAACGCCACCTGGCTCTTGGCTATCGCTGCTCAATCTACTCCCACGCCTGCCAAGGAAGAGACGCTCTTAAGACTATTTGAAAGGCCACTACACCCAGCGCTCACCAAGCAACTGTGCGAGTCTTTAAACTTGCTGTGGAGCGACAAGCTGATGATTGACGTTGTAACCCGGTTAGTCCTCCACAATCCTGAGGCCGACGACTTCACACTGCAGATCAGCGTCACTGAGATTACCAAAACGATCGCATCTAACCTGAGTTCCGACCAGACGGCCTTCTTTCTTTCGGAAGCAACGAAACCATCATGCCATCCAGAAATCGCGCATGGCCTCAGGAACCTAGCGGCACTTAGCCGACGCCTTATCTAGTGATGAACCACCGCCTCTTTAGATGCCGACCAAAGCGGCGGGTTAACCCGGGACCTTTCTGCCCGTCTCCGCTCGGCTGCGAAATCTGCTTCGCAGCGAATCGAGAAGAACTCTTACACGAAAGGTGCTAGGTGGCCGTATGGGGAAGAAAGGCAAAGGGAAGCTGAATGCTATCAACAAGAAGAGAGCAGCTAAGAGTCTTCGTCGCAAGAAACATGACCGACAAGCTAGCTCTATGACCCGTGCCAAGTCGCCCGACAGTAAAGGGGCCGGACAGCGCAGTCGGGATGCGACGGACCCTCTGAAACACGCTGGCTGGTACGCGACTGCGAGCATGGTATTTGGAAAGCCAGTGCCACCGGCGTGGCTAGTTGAGCGGATTGGTACCTACGATTGGCGCGAAGCGTTGATACGACTGTCGCTCCTGGCCGCAACCATTGCAAACGATGACGACGGGCCCCGATCACCCGAAGCGCGCCGCTTCACCAGCGAAGGAATCAAAGCACTCACATCTTCGACACCCGACACTCAACGATTGCTCGACCGTGCGCAGATCTTCGTGCGCCAGTATGGCGAGCAAGTGATTGCGCACGAGGAGGGAATCTCGTATCTACAGCACCTTGTTCTACTCTACGGGGCTGAGCAAGGCGACGCGCCCGCTGATGCAGAACTCACACTCTGGCTTCTGGGCGTAAACGACTACCTCGATGCCTGGGAGGAGAACGATAGCCGACCTCTAACGAGCACAGAAAGTATGATCGCAGAACTAGTCAAGGTGCTCCGATTCAATCGTTCCGACGATGCTCTAAGAGCACTGGTACGGACGAAAAGGCTTTTCGAGAAGCCCCCTAGCCGGGGAATGTTCGCGGGGGAGAAGTGGTTCACACTTGAAAAGAAGGCCTTTGGAGGGCCATACCAGGAGTACTTTGACTCTTTCCTGATGCTCCTCGGAATCCTGTCACATGCCTGGGGGAACCTCGAAAACGCCCACGGCATGCCCATGTTCCGGGGAGACGACTGGTCTCGCGATTTGGGCGCAGAGGGCAAGAGCTTTGTAGACAAGCTGACCGAGTTGTCCTCAACCCGATCGCAGCTGCAAAAGGCCATCAAGAAGCGGATGCGGCCCAACGGTTTGCTACCTCATGCCCCTACCGCACTCCTGCACAGTCCTATGGTGGATTTGGGCAATGGTGCGCTGTTGGCAACATCACCCTGGAATGTCAGAACGATCCTTCGCTCAGGTGTATGGGCTCGCTACCTGGGCGCGGCTAAACGCATCGGCGGTGACAAAGAAGGAGGCGACGCGTGGAACCAGGTGTTCGGCCTCCTTTTCGAGGAGTGGATGAGTCGACTCGCCAGGACAGCGGAAGCGCAGCCGGACTTCTGTGGGCAGATCATCACCCCAAGTGCTCCTGGTGCTGCCGACGAAATTGAGGACGTAGTGCTCCGTGAGGATGAGGGTACGGTCTTCTTCTCTGCGAAAGGGCGAATGGTCAAAGAGCCAGTGGCTAGGCACGCAAAGTCACGGAGCGGATTGATGGACTGGTATGAATCCTTCTTCTTCAAGAAGCGAGACCCTGGGCCTGCTAAGGGAAGCGACTGGTTCAGGGGTGGAAGCGTCAGGCAACTCAGCGAACGTATTGACATGCTCCGTGCGGGCAATTTTGAACCCAGATTGTCACGCGAAACAATCGTCTACCCGGTTTTGGTGACCTATGACATGCTCTGTGAAAATCACGTGCTGTACGAGTGGCTTGAGGAGCGTTGCCGCGATGAAGGGCTACTCGCACAGGTAAACGTTGGCCCCCTCACACTCGCCGATGTAAGCGACTTTGAGCGGCTGTTGGCGCACGCTGCCGGCGGCCAGTCAGTCGTCCGGTTACTGAAACTCCGGGAGTCCAAGTGGAAGAACAGGCGACTTGAAGTTCAACTCGCCGATGCTGGTGGGCCACGGCGGCTCCCCCCGACCGAGAGCGATTTCGAGACGGCGAAGAACACCGCGATCGCTCGCATAAAGGCAGCAGCAATGCCGAGGACACTCTGAGGCAGGTTGAAAACAACACAGGCAGGACCAAATGGTCGTGAACGATGCAAGGCAGGCCAGTGGCTAGTGTGGATTGCCCTACCAGCGCACGATGGTCCCAGAGTCAGCCCTTCGGTGAGAACTCAGAATAAAACCGACAATCGGGACTCTTGGAAATACGCCTCCACCCGCCAAAATGCTGGATGCGCAACTGCGCCAATTATGATGGGTTCTTCCCAACGAGCTGCTCAATCAATCCTACTAGCTCCTCTACCGCAGGTAGCAGGACTTCAGCAGTCAGATTCTCACCTAAAGCTCTTTTTGCTTGAAGTACAGCGTCATTTCTGCTGATTCACTATCGACCATGAGCGAGCGAATACTCTCGCTCGTACTGGTGAGTCTCTCGTAGAATTCCATGACGGCTGCTTTCACCTGCGAAACCACGACCTAGGCTTCGTTTGGCGACGCCTACTTGGCGACGTGCATTGCCGAATCACGCTTTGCATCTGAGGACCAGTCACGTAGTCGGCGTATCATCCCGTCCTCGTCATCTGCCTCTTGGACACCAAGAAGTATCTCAGCGAGGTTGCGAGCCTCATCACTCAAACCAAGCTGTTCAAGGTTGACCTGAACGCCGTCGCGCCTTTGGGCGATTACCGCGAGGGCAGAAAGCTCCTTGGCTGTAAGAGTCATGCTAGTAGGGTGACCTCGCGTAACCCAAGTGTCAAGGATTACAGTGGCTCCCACCCTGTGAGGATCGGATAACCGCCTGATTTTTCGTCACCTCGACCATCGGCCGAGAATTCTTCCTGCCACGACGGCACGAGGCTGAGAAGAAGTCCACGCTTCCCTTCTGGTAGCTCAAGCTCCTGCTCGCCGGTTTGAGCGTCGCGCCAGAGACAAACAACCATCCTGGGCTTAGCACCTGACCGTGATCGGCTAAGAGCAACCATCCCGAGGCTTGTCACAGTCAGTACAGAACAGCCCGGATCTTCGGCTAGGACGGTCGCATATCTGGCAGGCCATCTGGAGCGCAGTTGCGGCCCATCCATAAGAAGGGCCAACACTAAGTTAGGACCTACCGCCCTCAGAATTTCACCAACGGGGTCCTGTCTCGCAAGGTCTTCACAGATGAGTGGAGCCAGCGTTAGCCAGGTGCTATGTGCAATGAAGTTCAACTTCCGTGGCCTAAGTTCCGTATGTTCCCACCAGCGCCAACCGGCGCTCAGACGCCCCTGAAGTCCGTACTGTTTGACCTGAGAGCCGTCTAGGCACCACCTATGATGTTTGTCTTGCTCTAACTTGAGTCCACTTTCGAGTTCGATTGTGCAGTAATTGCGAGCACGGTGCCCAGCCTGGTCTGGAGGCGCAATAACCCCAGCCACTAGAACCTTCCCTTTGCAAAGACGGCGAGCAACTTCTAACTCCTCCGGTGTAAGGGACAATTCCGGGAAAATCACCATCTCAACCCGATCAGAAAAAACGTCCGCTGCTTCAAGCAACTCCTCCAGAAGAGTCGTCAACTCTTCGACCTTTGACTCTCGCTGATAGGCGAAGAAGCCGAACGGAGGCGGCATATTGAGCAAGGGACCCTGTGGTGGCCGAACTGGCTCGAAGTGTGACGGCGACTCGGACAGTGGCCACGGCACAACCAATACATTGACCCCCTCTGGCGTTGGATCAGAGGGGGCTGTTGCTGGCAGTTGATGCCAAGCAGCCGCAACAGATGTTGCGGGACATAGAGCCAAATGATGCGATAGGCTCCGAACCGTAATGCCGCTTTGCGGAGTGTGTTGCTTGGGAAGAACTCGTATGCGCGAAGAATCGACTTCTCTGCAAACAGTTAATCCGTCACACACAACAAGTTGAAGGTCTGCATCAATTTCAAACTGGGTCTTATCGCCCGATGGTAAACCTATCCCGGCGCAGGCTTCGTCCGCCGAAGCCAATAGTGACTGTAGAACACCGCATAGACCTGGTGTCGAGTGAACGTCAGACAGCGATGTGGAGAGATTGCTTATGAGTTTGGCCCACCAATCACGAACGTACGTGCTTCCTTCCCAATCGCGAGCTGCATCTCCAACCTGCTCACCCCAATATTGGTTTGGCGGCCACTCCCGCACGACCTCAACGTAGCTTCCAGAGCGCTTCAAAACACTGGCGGCCAGAGCAAATGCATCTGGCGGCCATGCCGGTGGTTCGCTCCACGAGCGACCAGGAATTAGACTCTCGAAAACATCTCCTATAGTCAGCTCGCTTTTGGCCATCGGAGCCCCCCTTCGCTTTCCCTGCCGCCCACCGGTTGCCTACCTAACCTCGTGTCAAACCGCACGATGCTAACCTTCCCAACGCGTAAATCCACCAGCCTCTCATTGCGAATAACTCGTACACCGCTACTTTGACTTGTGGCATGTCTTGCCTTCGCCGCAGACTAGCTTAGTGTTGCATGTCCCGTTGCCATAACAGACACCACCTGCTGTACCCGGAGCCGCCACCTCACTGACGCAGGTACTGTCGCTACTACACGTCAGGTGTGCATTGCAGGTACCATTGCCATAGCAAGAGCCACCTTCGTGCCCATCTCTTCTTGAATGCCCAGCTCTCGCACCTCGGACATCATCAACACCGATTGTCGCGGTATCTCTGAGCCCCTGATAGTTCCCACCTGTATAGAATTCAATAAGCCCTCTGTACTGCTTATCCGCGAAGTCAAGGCACCCGACTTCTACCGCTAGTTTGGCAGCTTCAACAGTAAGCCCCGAGTGGCGACTATAGGCGACATCAAAAACCGGGCCGCTTCCCTCCCTTTTCTTCTCTACATCAGCCCTGAGTGCCTCAAGCCCCGACGCTAAGGCTGCGATCGTTGGACCTTCACAGCCCTTTAGCGAAAGCACTTCTACCAGCTCCCGTACCTCGTCCTCTGTGCTTGAAGGAGAGTTTGCAACACACGCATACATGATTTCCTTGTTCCTGGGGGGGCCACCAGGAGGGCGTCCATCGCTCTCGTCTTCCATGCGTTTGTCGAAGAAGCACTCACACTGCTGATGGGTTGCTTGTGGATGCTTCTTTCTGCACGAGCCGTACAAAATCTCGTGAGTGTCAGTGGTTGGCATGTCTTGAGATAGGCTCATCGCGGAATCGTTACTAGTCGTCGATGCGCTAGCTGCGGCAAAGCAAACAGCGACCAAGAGAATCATAATTCGCCCTAGCATTGTCTCCTTAGCGTACCACCGCAGGAACCTTAGGACCGGGCTCGCTTGAGTTCACCACCAGCGCATAATGAGCTGTGGATATAAACAGGTGGACTAACGATATGCCTTGCTGGGCCTCAATCTCCAAATGTCCGCAGGTTCAACGCTGGCGGTGTCATAGTCCCATGGCGAACTATCCGCTTTCACAGGACTGATGACGGCACCAATGATGTCGATGTTAACGGCTTCAGGCATGCAGACGCGGCAATCTGTTTCGCAGCCGCCGCAAGTCTCGGCATGGGTGCAGACGCCATCACCGCAGACGGAGGGGCAATCGACGGCACATCCAGCAGCAGTCTCCGTGTGAGTGCAGGCACCATCACCGCAGACTGCGGCACAGTCTACACCGCAGCTCGCAGCGTCTTCTTCATGAGTACAGACTCCGTCTCCACAGACAGCATCGCAGTCCGCAGGGCAAGCCGTTGCATCCTCTGCATGGGTGCACGAACCATCGCCACAAGCCGCAGGACAATCATCAGAGCAGGATGTCGCCCCACCGCCCTTTCCGATTTCTAGAATGCCGCGCCCTTAACCGCCTCAGAGAGGCACAGGCGCAGGTCGCTGCTCTCATCAGCTTGGTCGCCTGATGCTGACCACCCAATCCAATTATGATCTTTACCTGCACGATTGTCCGCCGTGCTTTTCGGCGCAGCTCGCCGCACGCCTCAACCGGGAAAACTAGGGCACCATTATGGCTATTTTGATGCCCTTACCGATCTTGTGCCTCTAATGCTCTCGGCGTTGATACGGTGCGACACGTCCTGGGTGATCACCCAAAAGCGGCCAGTGATGATCACTTGAAAAG
>TARA_R110002096_G_scaffold77896_11_pt1 | contig 34956 bp, 32 predicted proteins | sample TARA_R110002096 | Tara Oceans TARA_R110002096 (sample SAMEA4397295) | marine metagenome | biome: Polar Biome; feature: [DCM] deep chlorophyll maximum layer (ENVO:01000326); material: water (ENVO:00002006), including particulate matter (ENVO:01000060) such as... | depth 35 m
ATACCCGCAGCAGGGGCAGCAACAACAGGGATATCCCCAGGGACAGCAGCCACAAGGCCAACAAGCCGGACATCCTCCGCAAGGTGGCTACGATCCCAACCAAGGTGGCCACGGCCAACAGTAAGAGTTTTTCGCTCGCACACCTTTTCGTTGCAAGTTCCGTCTTCCAGACGGTCATTGCGCCGAGAGTGCCGAGAGTGCCGAGAGTGCCGAGGTAAAGAGATTGAAATTGAAAAGGAGCAGCCCCGTTGGAGCTGCTCCTTTTTGCTAGTTATTCGCTTTTAGGTAAGCCTTGAAAGGCTTCCAGTACATCTTGTTCCAGCCCGACTTGACGTTTGCGGCCGCGTCTTCTGGCACTAGTGCATGCACCATCGTGAGCTCACAGCCCTCTGCGGTATCGTCGAATTGCAGTGTAAGAACGGAATCTGATTTCCAGCCCTTGCTACGCCAGGTTTGTACGACGGTCTTGTTTGGTTTGACGAGAAGGTTTGTGCCGCGAAGGTTACCTTTGTGGGCTTTCCACTTTTCACCAACCTTGCGAGCCATTTCAGCGGGAGCACCGGTTGCGGCAGCATGCTTCTTGCTGTTCATGTAGATGCCGTAAACATCTTTGGCACTCGCCCCTTTAAAAGTCACCTTCTGCGTAATCGTCTTGGTCATAGTCTCTGCTTTCCGCGACACCCTGTGCCGCTGCGTTCAAAGAGCAGGAGTACCATACAGAACACAGCTTGTGTTCGATGTGGTGGTGACGATGTGGTGGTGGTTATCAAGTGGTCGCTACGAAATTCTCGCAGCCAAGCGCTTGGCTACGCGAATGCTGCGCGTATTAGACGGTCGAGTTCGCCCCTTGCGAACGGCTTCGTTAACAACTTCACTTGCGGACCAAGTCGCCCGGAACGAGTAATTGCATTCTCACTGTATCCGGACATGAAGAGGACCCGAAGTTCGGGACGAGTTCTTCTGGCGATCTCAACCAACTCCGCTCCATCCATTCCGCCAGCCAATACAACATCACTAAGCACGAGGTCGATATCGCGATTGTTGTCGAGCAAGTCGAGAGCGTCGACCGCAGTTGGTGCTGAGCACGTTCGGTAGCCAAGAGTCTCAAGCAGCGCGCATGTTGTCGCTCGCACGCTTCGCTCGTCTTCCACGACCAAGATGTACTCGCCTTTGCCCTCGCGTTCTTGAAGCGGGCGTACGTCCCGTGGTTCTGCAGTGGCGACTTCGGCAAATGCTCGCGGCAAGTAGAGCTTCATCTCGGTGCCGCGCCCCACTGCACTGGTCGCGTGCACAAACCCACCAGACTGGCGCACGAAGCCATACACCATCGATAAGCCTAGCCCCGAGCCCTTCCCCACCTGCTTGGTCGTAAAGAACGGTGCAAAAATCTGTGAAAGCACTTCTTTAGTCATGCCATCACCATTGTCGGAAACCGTGAGAAGTACGAAGGGTCCATCCTCATCCGAGCCATCGCATTCCTGTGGTGGGACCTTGCTTGCATTGCTCGCTCGAATTTCGAGTTGGCCGCCTCTAGGCATCGCATCTCTGGCATTGATCGCGAGGTTTAGAACGGCATTCTCAAGTTGGGTTGCATCCACCAGGCAGCGCCACAAGTTGTTTGGCGCGACGATCTCGATGTCGATCGTCTCTCCTAGGGTGCGGCGAAGCAAATCTCCCATGCCCATAAGAAGTTTTCTTGCGTCCACGACGGTTGGCTGAAGTGGTTGACGTCGGGCAAACGCCAAGAGCCGGTGGGTGAGCGACTTTGCCCGTTCTGATGCAGCTCGAATTTGCGCAACCTGCTCTGTGACAAGCTGACGATTGCCAAGATCCATCGCCAGCAGGTCCACGTTGCCAAGGATCACCGTGAGAAGGTTATTGAAGTCGTGAGCGATGCCACCGGTAAGGTTTCCGATTGCCTCCATCTTTTGCGCCTGTGCCAATCTCGCTTCCAGCTCACGTCGCTCTTCTTGGGCTCGCACGCGACTTGAGATATCGGTGACGCTTCCGCGCACAAGTTTTTGCGTGGGGTGAGGGAGCAATGCCAGGCGAACTTCACATGGAATGACCTCACCATCGGCGTTGATGTGCTGCCATTCAAAGCTTGGGAACTCGCCCTCAAGTGCCGCCTTAATGTGGCCTCCAATGCCAGTAGAAGAGAGTATGCCACTCGCCTGAAACTCGGGGCTTATGTCATCTGGACCAGTCTGTGTTAATTCCTCAGCCGAAAGGCCTAAGAGTGCTTCGGCATTGGGATTGGCATGAGCGAAGCGCGACGTTTCGCAGTCGAGAATCACGATCGCTTCTGGGGCTCGTTCCACCAGCGTTCGAAATCGCTCCTCGCTCTCGCGCAATTGCTTTGTGGCAATCAGCGAAGATAGAGCGTCCGCCACGACACGCGCAATCGCTCCAAAGAGCCGCTTAGCATTGCTGTACTCAACTTTATCGCGGCAGTGGTGAATCCCCAGCATCCACGGAGCAGCGCCCTTTGGATGCAAGGCCATCAGCAGCTGGGATTGGATCGAAAAGCGCCGCTGCGCCTCGTGAATGCTCGCAGTGGAGTTCGCATCGTTAATCAATTCGACGGGGCTACTAACCGCAAGAACCTCACTAAGAATTACTCGCATCTCATCGTCGATAGGAAGCTGCGCGCCACTCTTCGCAGCCCCCGGATATTCGGGACGGGTTCGCTCCATTCGCAGCTCCACAGCATCTCCCGTTGGCAAACAAGGGTGCCAAACCCAAGCTCTATCGCAGTGAAAGATATCGAGCATCGACTCGAGCACTCCGCTGAGCAACTGATCGGTGTTGCTAGCGCCCGCAATTGCCGAACCTATCAACTCCATCGCGTCGAAGACCTCCATGGCCTTGCATGATTCCAAAGTTCCCACACCCATCCTGTCCCAACCAGCCCGTACCGCAATCTGGTCGTGCCCAAGCATAACAAAGCGATGCTCGATGGTGTTAACGGTGCAAAATTGTAGTTAGGCCTTGGCGTGCAAAGAAATCCGATGCTCGACCGGCGCCGAGCGCACACGCCAACAAAACTTGTGAATCGCATAAAGGGCCAGATCGTCACCAAGCTCGAACCTAAGCCGACCAATATTGTTGCGCGCAAAGTACTCGTAGCGCTTGCCATCGCTTGTAAGCTCGCTCTGCAGATAGCGCATGCGCATCTCTGACGTTGCCACCGTGGGCTGGCCCGGCCACGGCCATGGGTACCGAAACCCGATTCGCTGTCGCATCAGGCGAGTCGCGCTTTCGCGCTGCATTCCGCTGGAACAGAAAATCGCACCACGTCCCTGCTCTGTCGTGACCTCAGCGGCGTATGCCAAATGAGTATCGCCGCCCAAGCAAACCCAGCGGTCCCCAAGCGCGTCCAAGACCTTCGTGAAAAACTCTGATTTCGGCTGCCAATCATCGCCTCGGTCCGGGCCGTAAACATTGCGCACGAGGCGTGACTTGCCCTGCCACAGGGCTTGCGTCCTTATTAAGAATCGCTCGGTGCCTGTGCGCGGCGGCGGCGCAAATGGTGCCGGCGCCACAATCACGGGTAGGCCCTCGATGCCCGAGAGTTGTTCGACCAGCGCTTCGGCACTGAGTAGATCGGGAAGGCCGTGCTCGTCTTCTAGAGGAAATGCTCGCATGGTCCTTGTGTCCAATGCTCGCAAGTCCACCACCGGTGTCTTTAGGCGAAAGTGCCAGCGCAGCGCGCCACTTGGCGGTTGAAGTTTTGCTCCAACTTCCATGGGAATCCCGAGATCTGGCTCAACAGAAGAGTTCGGAGCCTGCCCGGTACTTAAATGCGCTAGGATACGCGCGCCTGGCTGCCCTTCTGCAAACTGTGTAGGGGTATTCCCCCACACGTGAACAATGGCGAATGCGGAGAGACCGTTGGCAATCATGCGCCGCCCCAAGGGAGCTTTTAGAACCCGCTCCGACCACGCACGAGTCATGTACCAATCGTCAGTGATCTCGTGATCATCAAAAACCGCGTAGAAGGCGCAGTTTGCCAAGGCTCTGCGAACTCGAGGCAGCGACTGCCAGTACCTTCGGAGGTCGTCCGGAGGCTCGCTTGGCCACGCGCTTGGTGAGAGAGCAAGCAAGTGCAACGCGAGATACTCGCCAAAACTAAACAGCTGAAGCGCTCGGCCGTCGTAGATTTGTGCAGCATCTCTTGCAAGTGACGCTCGCTCGTCTAGGGAAAGTTCTGATAACGCACGCTCACCCCCTGGCAACACTTCGCGATATCCGAGCAATCGTTCGCCAACCTCGCTCACTGTCGCCAATAGCGAAGGACTCGGGCTATCGGCGTAAACCAAGTCCCCCGAGCAAACAAAGACTTGCGGCCGAGCGTCGCCCCCGGCAAACGAGGCTGCGAGCATGTCATCGAGGATCGCCATGGCATCCTCGCCTGGATTGCTTGGGTGCCGACACGAGCCATGAACAATGTGGGTATCGCCCAGGCTCGCGCCGGGCAGAACAAAACTTAGGGTTGGCTCGCCGCCCTCGTAGAGCAGTTCTTCGACATTTAGCGGCTCTCCACCGATGGTCAACGTGTAGCGATAGGTCTGTCCCCACTCGAGGTATGCACTGCCGCTTGCTGTCACCAAAGACAGGTGCAACCGCTCGCCGATTTTCACCGTCTCGGCCTGGCCAGTCAGGAGCGCGTTGCCCTGGACATCTTCAACGTGCAACTCGACGAGCGCAGGCGTTTGCAGAGCCAGCCAAATCGAAACCTCGTCGGGCAGAGCTCGCCGCACCACGGGCCCAGCGACAACAGAAGATAGCTCGACCATGTACCCAGTCTAGCCCTGCCAAGAACATGGCGTCGACGAGCAGCCCCATCGCCGATGGGCACTCCAAAGCAGAGGAAGGCGCGAAGTCGAAGACGCACAGAAACTGGCAACCGGAGTGTCCAGGCTGAATTGGCCGGATCTTCATGCACAGAAAAGATGCGCAATCTCAATAGCTTACCGAAGGTGATCTCACGAAAAATAGTGGTTCGCGCTTTGCAAAAGGTCACCTCACCTACCCCCTCTTCAGGAGCACCCTATGAACATCCGATTTCTTGCATCCATTCTTTTTGCCGCCTCCATCCTCCCGAGCTGTGCTGCCGACGATGGCAAAGGCGACGAAGACAACGCGCTCGACATTTACGAGAGCAAGACCGATAGCTTTCGCAATCCAACCGAGCACGGTGATTTGCTCTTTGGAGTTCCGCAATTTGCGAGCCTTCAAGAGGACGCAGGATTTCACGCATGGGACTTCGATCTTACTGACGACGCGAAGGTAAACCTCGAGACCATTCTCAAGACGGCGAACTTGGATACGGTCATGTACCTCTACAAGTTTGACGAAACACGTGGACGCTATGGCGCCTACAAGTACAAGAACGATGACGCCAACCCAGAGACGGTTGCTTCGGCCCTTAGCAAGAACCTAGACGCTGGCTCGTATCGCGTCTTGGTCAAAGGCTTTAAAAGCAAGCTTCGCGGAGACTTCGAAATTGCTGCCGAGTGCGACGGCGCAGGTTGCTCCAAGTCGAGCTGTGATGCCACAAGCCTTGCGGGCCTCGATGCAGACGTAAGCGACTCTTGCGGCGAGCTCTTCTCTGCTGCGCTCTCTGGCAAAAGCCTTGGGCGAACCAGCACCACCATTGCTCTCGCCGACCGTTGCTCATTGCCTCCAAACGTGGCGGCAGCAGCCGAAGAGTACGTGAACTACTGGGATGGAATCGGCTTTGATCTTGAATTTGAAGGTCCCGACGCTAATGAACTCAACATTTCCTGGGAGAGCTACGACAACGGCGCGCTCTATGTAGGAATCGACTTCGGCGGTGATGAGGATGGAATGGACTACCTCATCAATCGCGATGGCCAAGTGATCGCTCACTACCAGCACAACCAATCCCCAGACCACACACTCTACTGCGATGGCCTCGAAGAGTTTCTTGAGGACGGCGAGTGCTTCTTCGAGTACACCACCAACTTCCCGCACGATCCATCGGATGAGCGCGACGTCAATGCGACCGTCACTATCGACGATGTCGATAGCCTTGGCGAGCCGACAGCAGAGCTTGCAGTACAAGCCTACGCAGCGGAACTTGGACTCTCAGACGACGACGACATCTCGGTCGACGGGCAGGCTTGGGACCTTGGCGGAAGCGACTCTGCTGGACGCATCACCGTCAAGACTTCAGGTGAGGATGCCTTTGTCTACGAGCTCGAAGCACTATCAAATACTCAACTTCAATTTACCGTAAAGCGCGGCAACGACGACGCTGAGTACACCTGCGCCGAATTCTAAACCGTCCGCGTCCAAATCCCGGTGCACTCCGGTACTCGCCGCCACTGTTGCTCACGCACTTTGGCGGCGAAGTCGTTTCCGAAGAACGCTCCGGTAATGCGCTCGGCCTCGGCTACGGATTCAAAGAGGTAGTCTGTGCGAATCGCTGTTCGCGCAAAGCCGCGCTCTTCCTCAAGCCACTTGTAGTACTCGAGCAGGGCTTCTGCCGGCGCAGGACTCTCGGTTCCCGTGCCTAGGGTCTCGATCACAATCACTGTTCCTCCAGGGCGAGTCACACGCTCTAGGTGCGAGACAGCAGCTCCAACTTCGCTCTGCCAGTTGTCGGGCATCCACGAGCGAAAGTGTCCAAAGACCCAACCGGCAATCGCAACGTCGGCGATGGCGTCTTGGGCGGGAAGCTGGCGAGCGTCAGCCACAAGGCACTCGAGCTTGCCTGCATAGTGCGCAAGAGACTTCTGGGCGATGGCCAGCATCGCCGGTTCAATCTCTGTAGCAATGATCCGCGCAGCGCCGGCTTCTAGCATCAACCGAGTAAGGCGCCCAGTACCAGCCCCGGCCTCAACAATCGTTGCGCCCTCTAGCGTGCACACCTCGAGAAGAGTCTGACGAATGTTGTCATCGGTATCTTCGGCGCGGACCAACGCATCGTAGAGCTGTGGCTGTTCGCGATAAACGTTCTTGTAGCTCGACAAGCGGCCACTGTAGCAAAGCGAGAAATGACGACGGCTGCGGCATTTTGCCCTAGCCGCGACACCAGGCCATGGGCGTCGTCAACGGCATTGCTGCCGATAAAGCAACTGGGCAAAACTCCGCCGCATGTCTACTTTGCATCAAATCTCTCGTCCTCTTCTCTTGGGCTCTATCCTCGCGCTCGGCTTCTTAGGCGCCTGCGGAGACGATGATGGTGAACACGATCTCGACGAAGCACACCTCATGTTTCTCGAGGCGCCCAGCGCCACCCTCGCCGTTGGAGTTGAGGAGCCCGTGACCTGGCAAGTTCACACCGAAGGCGAACTGCACCACACCGAAATTCGCGCGTGCATGGGCCACAGCGACGAGTGCGGTCTTGGAGATGCATCGACCTTTGATGGAAACTTCTTTGGAACGCTAAGCGAAGAAACCTACTCGGCGAACGTCAACATTACGGCGGCCGGCCCCTGGACCATCGTCGTATACGCGCACGTTGGGGAAACGCCACACATCTCCGAGGCTGTCCACGTAACCGTCGAGTAGCACCTAGCTCGCGAATTGTTTTGCGCCGGCACGCAACCTTGGCGAGAGGTTGCCGATACCCGGCGCGAAATGACCACAGCCAACATTCATCCATGCACCTGCCCGGTTTGCTCGATTCCGGATTCCGAGCCTTTTGACGTCGAGCCGATCGACTTCTTGCAATGCGAGTGGACCTTTCGACACTTCTCGCCTCACGCGTTCTTCGGTAACGAGACCAACGAGGCCTGGTGGAAAACCTTCGAACCGCACGCCAAGCCTTGGATTCTCTCGGCGATTGCCGCCGGTGAGATCGAAGGTCCCATCGAAGCCTGGCATGGCGCCAAAACGCTAATCTCCTCTGGCTACGATGACTGCGATGGTCAGCGCGAGTGGCTAGAGATGAATGGCTTCCAACTTCTCTTCGAGACCTTGGGCCACGGCGGCTTGCTCGAGGGCTGGAGCATCACCAACGTGGTTGCTGGCATGCGCTCGTTTATGGCTTACCTCACCACCCACGGCATTGTCGATGCAGCTTCGGGCGCACACATCGGTTCGGAGCTTGAAACTTGGCAACCGCGCATCATCGCCTACTTTGACGACGACGGTCCCTGGTATCGAGATCCTCGGGCAAGCGAATTGGAGCAACGCAGAGGGTAGTTGCTACATCTCTGCGAGAACGCGATCGCAATCAACAAAGTCGGGCAGCATTGTGACTTGGTGGTCTTGGCTAACAACTTTGATCTTCTCAAGTGCCTCGTTTGCCTTCTTGCGAGCATTCACAAACGGAATTGAATCATCGTAGATCGAGAAGTCGAACCCTGCAGCTTCGAGAGAACCAGAGAGCGACCCACCCTCGCCAGCACCAACATCTTCTTCGCCAGCACCAACATCTTCTTCGCCAGCACCAACATCTTCGCTAGCGCCAGGGCTAAACGTTAGAGGAAGGTCAAAGATGACTCGTGCGCCCAGGTAGACTTTGCCGATTGGCGCGTCGACGGAAACTCCGGGTTTGCCATCGCGGTCGTGATCCAATGCTCGAGCATCGTCTTCGTCCGTTGGCATGTCTTCTTCGATTGGGTTGGAAAGTTCGGCTCCAAGAAGCAGTGCACTAAGACCACTGGCGAAAACTGGGCCGGTCTCGCCTTCAACAAAGACACCTTCAATGCGTGCGAGTTCGCCAAGGGTTCGCAACGTGTCTTTGCTGTTGAAGTACTTGCTATCGTCGTACTTCTCGCCGTCCCAATCGACATTAATTCGACAGGCACTAAACGACGCATCGACCTTGGCTCCGTCTTGCGTCACAGTCGCCAGTCCTCGAATGGTGGCCGTCACCGTCTTGCGTTCGTCGTTCTTGCACTCGTCAGCACCCGCCTCTGTTGAGCAGGCGATCATCGTAGAGGAAACCGCGTATCCGTAGGAGGTCGCGAGAACCGGTGCATCTTCGGCAGCAACCTCGTCAGCCTTGGCTCCGTTTGCCCCGTCAAATTCTGCATCGGATGTGCAAGCAAAGGACGTGCAGGCAAAGAGCGCGATGGAGAGTAATGCACCTAGATGTCTCATGAATAACTACATCAGCACATAGCGTGCCATAGTCACATCACTTTAATTACCGCGCCTTATGCTTACCGAGTTCAGGCGCCGGGGAATTCGATGCCCGGGCCCTTTGGCCCAAGCGAGGACTCCCGAACCTCGGTTCGTGGTCTTTTCCGGACCGGTCTTTTCCGGACCGACGGTCTTTTCCGGACCGGTCTTTTCCGGACCGAGGGTCTTTTCCGGACCGAGGGTCATGCGCTTGGCCGGGCTCGTTACACTCTGGTCTGCGGATGTACACACCACGGCCAACGAGTATTGCTCTATGTCTCCTTGTGGGGCTCGCCCCAGCGTTGGCCCAAGCTCAGTCCACCCGCGATGCGGTTAAGGAACACGTCGATAAAAACCTTGATCCCAAGAAGGACAAAAAACGCAGGGGAGCCGGGACCACAACTCGGCAACCAAACGCGTCGGCTTCAAACTCGGCGGATCCACAAGGGGAAGGCACAGCCGTCTCATTGGACTTTACGGATTCGGAGCTTGTGAACCCAACCGGGCCCAAGTTGCCCGTTCGGCTACTGCCGGGCTTTGCAAGCTACATGCGACTCGACCTGAAACTCGACACAGCCTACGTTGGCTGGCTGCCCCAGCAGTACGACTCGACCGATGTCGACATTGCCAGCTACCTTACGTGGAGTGTTGCGGTTAAGGGAAAGTTCTTAAAGTACCTTACGATTCACAAAGGCTCGTACGAGTCCAATGGCCTAAGTTCGCCCCGAACCGAGAATGCCGCCGTCGCAGCCCAAGTTGGCAAGCATGTGCCAAAAGCAGCCAAGGCGCTCGCGTACATAGGCTTTCCTTTTTTAAAGACCTGGCAGCCGATCATTCGATACGAGGCGCGCGCCTTCAACACTTCGGCAACGCCAAAGATTCCAGTTTGCATCGTGGACTACGAGGACTCGGCGGATTTGGCGGACTGTCCTCGCGAGCAGCGCAAGCTGCGCATGATTTCCTCGTACGAAACGCTGGTGGCCGCAGTTCGCTACAACTCGAAAGCGCCCTCGACCTCGCTCTTTGCCACCAACAAAGGCAAGATTCCGCCGATGTACTTGGGGCTCGGGCTGCTCTCCTATCGCAAGCCCTACCAGGTCACGATCGATGGCGACACATTAGAAGAATACCTATTTGACGGGCACTTCCGAGGAGCCGGCCTCGCCTTTGGCGGCAACTTTGGAGGCGGCGCCCGGCGCTTCTTTGCCGACGTCGATGTGCAAGTTGGGCTTGGCGAAGTTGCCCTTACACGGGACTTCAAGCTCAATGACGTAACTCCAGACGACTGGCTCATCGGCTACGTGCAGGGCAACGTGCACACCGGGTTTCGCTTTGTTGTCTTCGATGGCCCTCCGACGGTGTATTTTCGCCCGAGCGTGAGTGTGGGCGGCGCGAGCTTCCACTTTGTAAATACCCGAGCCGATGGCGATGGCAGTGATAGCGCGCCAACGGTCAACTGGGATTTGCTCTGGTCGGCGCGAGCCGCCCTTGAAGTTGCGCTATAGCGAGGCAGGCAGGCAGGCAGGCAGGCAGGCAGGCAGGCAGGCAGGCACAATAAGCACAAACAAGTGGCCGCACGTGGCGTATACTAGCGCGCGATGGTGTCTTCCCAGCCCCTGCAGCTCCGATGGATTTGGCTTGCCATCTACAGCATTTCGGGATGTCTGATTCTGGCGTATGCGGCCTTTGCAGCTCTTGGTGTTTTGCCGAGCGGAGTGTTCTACGTGGGCTTCGGCCTGGCTGGATTTGTTGGAGCACTGATCGCAGCAGCGCACTCGAGCGGTGCAGGCGTGGTCGAAACAAGTATTGCCGCCGTGCTGGTGGGCCTCCTCAACCTTACGCTTCTCGTCTTTGGCTTAGCCGTGAACTCATCGCACTCACCCGAGATCCTTCCCCAACTCGCCGAGCCGCTAAGCACGACCTTTGTGTGTTTCGTTGGCGCTCTTGCCGGTGGGCAATTTGCAAATCGGCGCACCACAGCTCAGAGCGAACGTGAAACGCTCCCCTTCCTATCGTTCACCGCGATTGTCACGCTTGTTGGTGCAAGCGCTAGCCATGCGGCGGTAATCGCAATCCTGGCAAGCGCAAGCACTACCCTCGCCTCCATACTTGGGATTTTCCTTCTCTTCACCACGCCCGCGACTGCTGGCTATGCCTTGCAACTCACCACCGCGAGAAACGTGACCTCGGCGTTTGTATGGGGAATCACTGCCGTTGGGGGCCTGGCGTTTCTCGTCTGCGCGGCCCTTGCATTCGGCTACGGGTGGGATGCGTACGCCAAGAGCCTACTCTGTGGCGGCCTCCTCGGGCTCTTTGGCGGCCTTACCTTGGTCTTTATTCTGCCGGGCATTTGTTTCGCCGACACCTCCCGCCGCAAGCAAGCGCTCCGAGGCACAAGGCTGCCAAAGGCCTTCGCTCGCATTGCCGCCCGCGTCGGTATCAAGCCGTAGTTTCTGCGCAATTTTAGCGACTTAGCAGCCTTTGCTCTGAGTCGCGAAAATGCCGCACAAAAATACGAACGGTCGTGCTATTGTCTCTTTGTGAAGGGAGAGCAAACCAAGTCGCTGATTTTGGAATCGGCTCTCAAACTCGTCAGCGTCGAGGGCCTTGGCGCTGTGAGCATCGGCCGGCTTGCCAAGAGCGTCGGCCTTTCGAAAAGCGGCCTCTTTGCCCACTTCAAATCAAAGGATGCGCTGCAAGAAGAAGTCTTAGAGCGCGCCTCCAATGAGTTTGTCGCAAACGTCGTTCGCCCGGCGCTAAAGAAGCCTCGCGGCATTCCTCGGCTGCAGGCCATCTTCGACAACTGGTTGCGATGGGCAAGCTCGGGTCGCCTTCCCGGTGGTTGCATCTTCGTCGGCGCCGCCGTGGAACTCGACGATAAGCCCGGCCCTCTTCGCGACTTCCTCGTCAAAACCCAGAAGGACTGGGTTGCCACACTGGCCACCGCTGCGGCCCTCGCTATTGATGAAGGGCATCTGCCAAAGACAGTAGCCCCCGAGCAAATCGCCTTCGAACTCTACGGCATCATGATGTCGTACCACCTTTACAAGCGACTCTTAGGCGATCGCCAAGCGCGAAGCAAAGCGCAAGACGCCTGTGCTCGCCTTCTGGGCGCCGCTTAGGTGGTTTCCTGCCAGACGCAGGGTTTCTTCTCACTCACAAATTAGCACGACCGTTCGTATCATACAGAAGTAAGGAAAGTTCTCATGCCCGCCACCTTTGGAAAAGCCATGCACAGATTCACCGAGGCCTTCACCCTGGTTCTCGACTTTGACATCGAGCTTAGCGACGAAGAGGTCTACCGCGATCTGAGCTACGGCCGTGATGCCAAGGACAATCCCTTTGGAAAGCAGCAGGCGCCCAACGCCGATTCTTCCTCGCCATCCATGTCTCTGGAGCTATCGTGATAACCCAACTCTCCGCAGTGCTTGCCAATGCCCCGGCAGCAGATGGACAGCTCACAACGCAGGTTCCGTCGGATTGGATGCAAGGACGCAGCGTCTACGGAGGGCTTCAAACCGCCCTGGCCTTGCGAGCAATGCGCTCTCTCGTTCCCACAATGCCGGTTCGAAGCTTGCAAACCAACTTCATCGCTCCGCTCTCAGAACTTGTACGAGCCGAGTGCACAATCTTGCGCCAGGGCAAAAACACGATCCAAACCGAGGCAAAGCTCTTTGGCGATGATGGGCTTACAACCCAGGTGCTCGGGGCCTTTGGCAACTCGCGTCCCTCGAAGGTTGCGGTGCAAATGACGCCAACGCCACTACAAGAGTCCTCGGGCACCGTCTTCCCCTTCCTGCCAGGGCTAACACCAAACTTCACACAGCATTTTTCGATTTGCCTGCGAGAAGGCGCCTTGCCATTTAGCGGCACAGAGACCTTGGATGCAATCTACGAACTCGACTTGCACGATACAGGCGCTGTAAGCGAGGAGCACATCGTAGCCTTTGCCGACGTTGTGCCGCCGCTCGGCCTATCACTTCTCACGACGCCAACCTTCGGAAGCACGCTAAGTTGGATGCTCGAGTTTCTCGCCCTTCCCGAGCAGCCCGTAGAGCTCGCCGGCTGGCATTTGCAAACCAAGCTCATCTCGGCCGAGGGCGGTTACAGCAACCAAAGCAGCGTGCTGCGCTCACCCACAGGCCAAGCCATCGCCCTAAGCCGGCAGTGCATGCTGGTCTTTGGCTAGCAAGAAGAGACGAAACACTTTCGTCTCTTCACACCAGCTCGGAGAGCTGGAAACTAAGCTCGCAAGAGCTGAAAAAAAGCTGAAAAAAAGCTGGAAACTAAGCTAGAAAAAAAACTCGCGAGAACAAGAAGAGACGAAACAGTTTCGTCTCTTCACACCAGCTCGGAGAGCTGGAAACTAAGCTCGCAAAAGCTGAAAAAAAGCTGAAAAAAAGCTGAAAACTAAGCTAGAAAAAAGCTCGCGAGAACAAGAAGAGACGAAACACTTTCGTCTCTTCACACCAGCTCGGAGAGCTGGAAACTAAGCTCGCAAAAGCTGAAAAAAAGCTGAAAAAAAGCTGAAAACTAAGCTAGAAAAAAGCTCGCGAGAACAAGAAGAGACGAAACACTTTCGTCTCTTCACACCAGCTCGGAGAGCTGGAAACTAAGCTCGCAAGAGCTGAAAACTAACCTAGTCGACCTGCCCGGCGTAGATGAAGCGCTGCACATAGTCGTCGGTGGCGCTTCGCACGTGTTCGGGGCTGCCGTACGCGGCGATCTCGCCGTGATGCAGCAGCGCAACGGTATCGGCGATGCGAAAGGTCGAAGCCATATCGTGGCTAATCACAATGCTTGTGATATCGAACTCCTGCTGCACCTGATGGATCATGTCATCGACCCCTCGGGTTCGAATCGGGTCCTGCCCTGTCGTCGGCTCATCGTAGATCATGATCTCGGGCTTCATGATGAGCGCTCTTGCCAAGCCAACCCGCTTCTTCTGCCCCTCAGAGATTTCCCCAGGCATTCGATTGCGCAATTCGGAAATTTGCAGCCGCTCCAACAGGTCGTCCACCTGCTCGCGGATTTCCTTCTTTGGCGTGTTGGTGCGCTCTTCAAGTGGAAACGCCACATTGCCAGCAACACTTAACCAGTCGAGCAAGGCGGCGTGCTGAAAGAGCATTCCAAAGCGACTGCGAACCTTGTCCATGGCGCGGCTATCGAAGGGAACGATGTCTTCGCCGAAAACCCGAATCTCACCCGAGGTTGGCTTAAAGAGCCCCATGATGTGCTTGACGATCACCGACTTGCCAGAGCCACTGCCACCGATGAGAACTGTGATCTGGCCTGGGTAGATTTTGAGATCCACGCCCTTAAGGACGTGATGCGTGCCAAATTTCTTGTGCAGATTTACCAGCTCGACAATAGGGTTCTTAAGCGCCACAACCTCGGTCACGTCTTCTTCTTCTTCGACCTCCACCGCAGCACCGCGCTGGAGCCGGGATGTGCGAGAACCTTCGTGGAAGGCCCGAACCGGTGGCAAATCGCAATCGAGAAACTCCTGATAGGTGCCCTCAGAAATTATCTTACCTTCGTGCAAAAAGGCCACTCGGTCGGCGAGTCGCTTTGTACTGGCCATATCGTGACTAATAATCGCCGAGGTAATCTGATAGCTCTTCTTTGCCAAGAGGATCATCTGATCGACCTTCTCGATCATGATCGGATCAAGCCCGGTTGTTGGCTCGTCAAAGAGCACAACTTCGGGGTTGGCAATGAGTGCCCTAGCAAGGCTAACTCGCTTGCGCATTCCGCCAGAGAGTTCGGCGGGCAAAGACGCGCCAAATCCCGCTAGGCCAAGAACTTCCAAAAGCTCGCTCACGAGGACCATGATTTCCTTGCGGGGCATCTTGGTGTTTTCGAGCAGTGTGAATCCAACGTTGTCTTCGACCGTCAGAGAATCGAGCAAGGCGTAGTTTTGAAAGAGCATGCTCATGCGCTTGCGCACCTCGATAAGCTCGACCGCGGAAAGCTCGTCGACGTCCTGGCCGAAGATCACAACCTTGCCCGAATCTGGACGCAGGAGCCCCATCATGAGCTTGAGCAAAACCGACTTGCCCGAACCGCTGCGCCCAACAATCACCGTCGTCTTGCCCGGCACAATTTTTAGGCTCAAGCCGCTGATAACTTTGTTGGCTCCAAACGCCTTGTGCACATCGATGAGTTCAATCGCGGGCTTGCTCTCGTCAAGCGGCCAGCGTTTTGAACCGGGAAGAAGCCGGTTCTCTCGTTCGGCGGGCTGGGTCGGGCTCGTCATCGTCTCGGGCATTGTGTCACGAATCTGCAGGCGATAATTTCATCGACCTTGGGCACCTTGATAGCATTGCCCATGGCGAGCGACGACTCCATCTACCACCTTGTCGAAGACGGCCCGTGGAAAGCTGATGCGGCGTATTCTCCAGCAAGCCTCCAGGCCGAGGGCTTTATTCACTTGAGCACACGAGGGCAATTGCTCGGCACTCTCGAGCGCTTCTTCGGGCACACGCAAACCATGCTGCTCATCGAAGTGAATCCGGCGTTGTTGGATGCAGAGCTGCGCTACGAGGCGGCAGATGGCGCGCAGTTTCCGCACCTCTACGGGCCGCTCAACCCCGAGGCCGTGGTGGCAGTCCATGCAGTCGAACGCGGCGCTGATGGCGTCTACGCGCTTCCTATTGCGAACTGAGCTGCTCTGCCAAGACTCGGCAACTGTGTCATGGTTGCGCTCGTGGCCGAGCTTGAAGAAATCGCCGAACTGCTTCGCGGACGCCGGGTCGCTGTCTTGTCGGGCGCTGGCATAAGCACCGACTCTGGCATTCCCGACTACCGCGGCGAAGGCACCCGAGCCCGCACCCGGAGCCCGATTCAATTCCGTCAATTCATCGACGACGCAAGTCACCGCCAACGCTACTGGGCGCGCAGCACTGTTGGCTGGCCACGCTTTCGCGACACTCGTGCAAACACCGCACATCGCGCACTGGCGAAACTCGAAGAGTCGGGAGCCATCACCGGGCTCATTACCCAGAACGTCGACCGCTTGCATCACGATGCAGGCTCGAAGCGCATTGTCGAGTTGCACGGTGCACTCGCCGAGGTTCGGTGCCTTGGCTGCCAGACAATTGTGCACAGAGACGCCTACCAAGAGCGATTGCTGGACGCGAACCCAGGCTGGGCCACGGCAACTGCGGCGCCGGCTCCCGATGGCGATGCCGATCTTGAAGACCCGCGAATTGCGAATTTCTCTGTGCCGCCCTGTGAGTCGTGCGATGGAATTCTTAAACCCAATGTCGTCTTCTTCGGCGAGAGTGTTCCCCGGGAAGTGGTTGCTGCCGCGTGGGCGCTGTACGAGGAGAGTGACATCTTACTCGTGGTCGGAAGCTCGCTCGCTGTGTATTCCGGATACCGCTTCGTTCGTCGGGCTACCCAAGACGGCAAGCCAACCGTGCTTATCAATATTGGCGAGTCCCGAGGCGATGACGAAGCGACGATTCGCTGGAGTGCCCCGCTTGGAGAAACCCTTCCCACCCTCGCTTCTGTGCTTTTGGCCGGCTAGAAGCTACTTGGGATCGGGCTCTGCGAAGTAGATGCCCAGACCATTGGTGCTGCCTGCAAAGAGGCCAAGTGGCGTTGCTGTCATGGCAGCGCTGCAGAAGCCATCGCGTCGCGCAAAGGGCTTGCCCGGTGGCGCTGCCAGCACCTCGCTGCTTGCGCCATCGGCACCAAGCCGAAAGAGCCCGGCATCGGCAAGCACAAGCGCCGAACCCGCTGCCGCCAACACATCGTGAGGCTCGCCAATTTTTGCACCGAGAGCGACTTCAGAAAAACTCCTACCATCGTTGCTTCGAAAGAGTGAGCTGAGCCCTCGCCTTCGCGTATCGCCAGCAATCCAATACAGCGACTCGGCATCGCTGGCAAAGTGCCGAGTTTTCCAGCCACCGCGCTTGGTCACTCGCCCAAGCACAAGCTCCGTTGCAGCCAGGCTGGGATCGCCATCGACAACGCCGAGGTCCCATTGCATGCGCTTCTCATTGTTTTGAAAGCCGACGTAGAGCCGGCCGCGAAAGCGATGCATAAACGTCGCTCGCACGACGCCCGACTTGGTATCGATGCCCGGAAAGAAGCGTGGCCAAAGCTCGCCCGACTCGCCTTGCACAAAGAGCCCACCCGGATAGCGCGACCTAGCCCCGGGAGGAGCGAGTGTTCCTCCGGATGCCACCAGATGCCCTTGGTACTTCGTGATATCGAAAACGTGAAACGCCAAGGGAACAATCAAGGTTTGCGCGGGTGGCAAGTCGCCATCGCGCAGTGGGCCAAAGCCCTCACGATCCGCCACAAAGACGTAGCCCTCGAGCGGTGCGTCGGAGATTCCAAAGCCGCCAAAGTTTGGAGCGTCGGCGTCGGTGGCGTAGAGCGCATCTCCCAGCACTCGAAGTCGGCTAATGCCCTGCCCGCCTCGCTCGTGAGTCACGCCAGCCGCACCACCGCGATCCCAGTTAAATTCCAGCTTCCAACCGCGACGCGGATTCCACGAGTAGATTCTCGCGCCGTCGGTCGAAATGGTTTTGTTTCCAAAACTTACCCATATCGAATCGTCAAACCATGCGAGGTCGCAAACCATGGGATGGGCGCCTGGCGGTGGTTCGATCGATTTCCACGAACGCAGCGCCGCGTGCACCAAGAAGTTGGTGGTTGCAGCGCTACTGCCGTCATCCTCCCCGGGAAACGCGTTTGCCACCGCAGGCGCTGTGAGTTGCTCGACTAGGGTTTTCCAAACCGACGGAGCGTTGGATGCGGTGCGCACCGGCGCTGCAAGGTCCTTGGGCCCTGCAAGATCTCGACTCGATGCACACGAGACGATAAGAGAAATTGCAATCGTTAGAAGAGACTGCCGCCAGGCCATGGGCGACGGTACCACCAAACGCGTTTGTACTTGGTCGGCTCCTAGGGCCACAGCTTGTCGAGAAATGCGTCGAGCGACTCCTGAGTTTTGGCTCGCGGAAGCTTCGCAATCATGCCGTCTAGAGGACCAAAGGTCTCCATTCGAACTGGCAGCGTATCCACTTCTGCGACTTCCAATACGGTCGCCGCACGGTCGCCGGCAGCGCCGATTTCGATCGCGTCTTTCGAGCCCTCCACGTCCACTTCAAACATGGGAATCTCATCAATGATGTGGTCAATGGCATCGATGGTGGCCAGCCTTCGCACCCCTTTTGGCACGGCAATTCGAGCGGGCGCTAAAATCTCGACCTCGGGCGCAGCCGCGGCGGGTGCAGCAGCGGCGGGTGCAGCAGCGGCGGGTGGTGCAGTGGGTGCCACCGGCGCAGTCGCAGTCGGAGTCGCCAGCTTTTCCTCGAGATGAGCTTCGAGCGAATCTAAGATCTTTGAGACGACCGATGGAGACTCTGCCGAGGGATACTGCTGAACACGCATGCCGTACTGCTCTCGCAACAGGGTTTCAAATCGCGGCTTTTCACTTGGCGCAATTTCACTGGACTCCAGAACTTCGAAGCCGCTCTCGGCCAGACACTGCACCAACTCTCGCTGCCGATCTAGACCTAGGTGAAACTCTGAGAAGCACAGACGGAGCAACATGGCATCGCGCTCGTCGCTGTAGTGCAACTCGACGCAGTCGAGGGTATTGTGATGTAGGCGATACAGCGGGCTCACCATTTGCCGCAGCCTGTGCATCACATTCTGAACCGGCGAGGTAAGCAGACACACTTCATAGCTCGCGAGCATCATGCCGAGAAGTACAGCAGGACTTGTGCCAGCGCCGAAGTGCCTCAAAATGCAGCGGCCTACAAGGTGCGCAGCGCTCTTCGATGAGACCTCGGACCTCCACTCCAGGGGGAAATCGCCCCCACTGCGCGACCTCCGCGCAAGCGAGGCGAATGCTCGTTACACTCCGTAGACACCTCCTATGATGCTAAATCGCAGCCTCCCAATCGCCCTCCTGTTTGTTCTCGGTTCTTGCTCGGCAAAGGACGAGACCACACAGCCCCAGATGCCGGCGCCGCCGCCAAACGAGGCTCCAAGCATTGATGCGAGCGCAGCAACGCCCGAGCCCAGCCCGCCAACTCCCGACGCCAGCGAGCCGACGGCCAGCGTTACCGAACTCAAAGCCACGGTTGCATCGGTGCAGCTACAGGAAGATTGCCCAGACGCGGCGGTGCCCGCCAGCCCAGCGTCGCGAGCGGTGCCCGCTACTCCTGCGAGACGCGCTCCATCCTTTGCCCCCGGCCCAATGCCGTGCATCCAATCGAGAATTCAGATCGCATTTACCGCAGTAGCGTCGTCTGAGGTTCGCATTGCTATCAAGGCTGCGCGACTGCTCGCGGAAGATGGAACAACTCTTAGCGACGTCGCGATACGCGCTCCTTCACTGTGGAGCAAGAACGGATATACCTCTTGGGACGAAGTCGTCGCAGCCGGTGCCACAATCCAAGCGAGCTACAAAATTGCGCCACCAGATTGGCGAAAGGTGGAGGCAGCTACTGGCAAGACAAGCTTTGGGCAAACCTTCCTTTTCGAAATTGCCATCGACGTAGTTGGCAAAACGCTTACAATTCGCTCAAACCCGTTTACCCGGCAACAACCCACAGCCATTCCCACCTAACGATGGCAAACAAGACACCACGAACCAACTACCCTTCGCACGAAGAGCTCTATGTGCAGCGACGCACCGAGGGCGCCTTCGCTATGAGCGCCAACAACCGTGCGCAGCCCTCAAGACTAGGCTAAGCGCTTAACGCTGCTACCCAAGAATCCCTATGAGCAAATCGAATCTCTTCCAACAAACGCTAGAAACCCAATCGGAGCGAAGTTACGCCCTCATGCGAATCGTCGTTGGGCTGCTCTTTGCCTTTCACGGCATGCAGAAAATCTTGGGCGTGCTTTCAAGCCATCAGCCCGAGGTCATGTCGCAGATATGGATTGGCGGGCTTATCGAACTCGTCACCGGTATCTTGGTGGCGGTTGGGCTATTCACCCGCGCAAGTGCATTTCTGGCAAGCGGGACAATGGCTGTGGCGTATACGCAATTTCACTGGAAGTTCGCGTTTGACGAGCGCTTTTTCCCCAGCGTGAACAAAGGTGAAATGGCAGTGCTCTACTGTTTCATTCTTCTCGTCATCGCCACCAAAGGCGCAGGCATCTGGAGCTTGGAGAGCCTAAGGCGCACTCGCTAAACCGGCGATACGGCCCTGTTGGTTCGCTCTAGAGACTCGTCCTAAAACAGCGCCAAGATCGCGAGCGAGGTACCTAGGGTCGGAACCGTGACGATGACGCCGATCTTGACGAACTGCCGGAGCCCGATTTCGATTCCGTGACGCCTTAGCATCTCTAGCCACAGGAGCCCGGCGAGAGAACCCATTGGCAACAGCCGCGGTCCCAAGTCGCCGCCGATAAGCGCGGCGAGAACGCCCCTTGTCTCGGCGGACGTTTCCGCAAGGGCCATCATGTTGATGTGTGACATGGGATGGTTGTTTAGAACCGCCGAGCCAACTGCCGAGACCGCGCCTACAGTGGCGATGCCAGCATCGGCGTAGAGCCCCGTGAGCCTGTCGACCAAGCCAACCTCGAAGAGCCCCATCGACAAAATCAAGACGCCCATGAGAAAGGCGAGAGTTTCCCAAGAGACTCCTTGCCAAGCGATTTGCAGGGGATTGTCCTGGGTGTGCCCACGAGCGAGAATCAGCGCTAGAAGTGCCCCACAGCAGGCTACAGCCCAAACTGGGCCGCCAATGTAACCAACAACAGAGTAAGCGATCAGAACTCCACCGAGTAAGAGCATCATTAGACGCTGGCCTGGAGTTGCCGGCCGAGTCTCGGAAGCGTCGGACTCGAGCACAACTGCGAGCTCGTCTTTAAAGAGCCGACGCAAAATTGCAAAGCCGAGCACCCAACCGGCGAGCGCAATCGGAAACATGTGCAAGGCGTACTCGTTAAAGCCAACTCCAGTGAACTCGGCGACCACCATGTTCATGGGGTTTGAGACGGGAAAGGCGGCAACGCCAGCAGACATGAAGACCGCGAAAGCGAATGGCACAACCATCTGCGGACGATCGGGAAAGCGTCGTCGTATCAAGCCCACTACGAGAGGAGTGAGCAAGAGAATGGCGGCATCGTTGTTTAGAATTGCCGAGGTTAAAACGCCAAGCCCAAAGACCAGCGTAAACATCTGGCTTGTGGTCTGCGCTCGGGCCTCCACTTGCGAAGCCCACCAACCAAGTAAGCCCACGCGAAGCGCAACTTCGGTCATCACCATGATAGCGGCGATGGCAACGAAGGGACTCCACAGATTTGTCGCCGCACGCACCCAGTGTTCGGGGCGAACGATGCCGAGCATCAGCATCACAAGCACACCCGCAAAGGCAGCCATGGCTGGCGTAATACGGAAGTGTGGCGTGACTTGCGGTCGTGTAACAACAAGCCCAAGAGTTGTTGCAACGACGGAGTAAGCTACGACCTCCATGAAGCACGAGTATAGGTCACATTTGCCGTGTATTTGGAGAAAGAGCCTCGATATCGGCACCTAGGTGCCAAGCAAAGGCAAGCAAGCAACAAGTCATGATCTCCTCTCAATGCATTCGACGCAAAAAAGCCACCAAGCGTTTGCTCGGTGGCTTTGCTACAACGCGCTGTTAAAAGCGAGTTTGCGGGACTATGGCGCGACAGAAGGTGCGTTGATGCGAGTACCGCTGAATGGGTTTGAACCATCAGCTAGTGGACCCATCGAACCGAGGTAATCCATCGTGCCACTCCAGTTGCCGCGAGTCATTTCGTCGGCAAGGAGGTCGCCACTTGGGTCGCGCATTCGAGTCTTGCCCTCAATCACAAGCTTTACTTGGCCAACTTCATCAATCTCGCGAAGCTCTTCGATGATGATGCTAGCAACGCCCTCGACAGCAACTTCACAAGCGTTCTTCCAGTTGTTTGGGTCGAAGATGTCAACTTGGTCAAAGATTGCCTGTCCAACTGCAGTGCAGTCGATAAGCCCGAAGAGGTACTGGTTAAGGCTGCGAGAATCTGGGTCTAGGCGAGGGATGATGATTTCTTCGAGTGCAAGGACCAAGAAGGCGCCGTAGCGAAGTGGGATTTCGTGCGTTGCAAAGAGAGCAACACCAGTTTGGTTATCGTAGCTAACAGAGATGTCTGAGATGACTTCCTCGTCAACATTCAAATCGTCCATGGTGAAAATGTGTGTCTCACCATCGAGGTTGAATTGGTATGCCTTAACCGTGTGTACAGCCGTCATACCCGTACCGTCGATGCTGTCACCAGCAATCGCGATGGTTGAAAGAACACCAAAGTTCTTAACGACATCGCCAAAATCGGTACCGAGTTGTAGAAGGTCGGTGACAAAGCCCGGAGCGTTATCTTCAATAAGGTTAAAGACGACCTGGTCAACAAGAGGACGGAAACCATCGATGTTGCCACCGTTGTCGAAGGTGTCGATAAGGTAGGTAGCAGGGTCGAATGGATCGTCGGTCATGTCGACGATGATGTTGACGACATCGCCAACGGTTCCGGGAAGACCGTTTGCTACGTCGAAAGAACTAACGACGTTGTAGGTACCGCGAATGTCCATGTCTGAATCGACCTGGCCTTCTTCGACAGTAATTGTCCACTCGACAGGAGCGGCCTCTGCGGCGGTTGCGATAATCTGGAAGGTCGCGACGTCTTGACCTGCGAAGAGTGTAAAGCCGGCATTGCCCTGTGAGTCTGTTGCTCCCAAGTCGACACTAAGGCTTGCACCACCTGTTGAACCAACAACTTCAAACGTCACTTCGCCGGCTAGCGGAGCACCGGTTGCATCGTGGTACTTGACGGTGAGATCGCGTTGGAAGCCAGGCTCCATCGACTCAGCGCTGCTGCCTTGAATGCTGAGAAACGCGTTGTCGCCACTCGCACCAATGTCGGAACCGCAAGCTGCGCCTCCGAGGGCGAGCCCGATTAAAAGGAGAAGTGGGTTTAGAATCTTCTTGGAGTTCATCATAGTCTTGTGAAGTTCTTTCAGTAGTAGCTGGCGAGAAGTTGAAAGCGCTAAGTAGTCTGCTGCTTTTGCAGCACACGTGCCAGGCTGCAAGCCACGTAATATTCGGAGCTTACAAATGAATTTGCCGCCAGCTAGTGTCACAAGGCCCCTTTCGCGGAATTTGAAGAACGCACTGGGGACAGTGATGGGTAGCCTCGTGCACTTACGCGGATGGAAGCGATTCCGGACATCGATGTCCGGACTCCTGCCAGGCATATTGGCTAAGTAGTCTAAGTTGCACATTCGCCAGCTTGGACCCGAGCTTGCTCTAAGCGAAGTCATGATACGAGCGAGAACCTGGTCCTTGGTGGCGGCACTTTCAGCCATGGTGGCGTGTGGAGGAGGAAGCTATGACGACGATGGCTATGCTTCGTCTTCTGACGCTGGCGCCTTTGGTAGCAATGACGGCGGCACCGGTGGTGGCAACATCGATCTCGGCGGCGCAGGAGACATCGGCTACTTCCGCCAACTGCTCGAACAAGGCATCGTGCCCTCCCCTGGCGATCTCGATTCATCGGGATTCTTCGCAGAGCACTACTTAGTACAGCCACCTGCCGATTGCGGTGAACGTGTCTGTGTTCAGGGAATGCTCGCGGTTATGCCCGACTTACTCACCGGCGCCCAGACTGCGATGCTGCAGCTTGGTCTCAATACCAACGTTGCTATCGATCCCGATACTCGCCCTCCGCTAACTCTCTCAGTTGTTGTTGATGTCTCGGGCTCCATGCAGGCCAAGATGCCCGACGTTCGCACCGCGCTTAGCACCCTGATTACCGAGCTTCGCGACGACGATAAACTCTCTCTTGTTCGGTACAGCGATACCGCCGAAGTCGTCGCGCCCTTGGCCTTTGTTGGCGAAACACGCTCAGAACTTCTCGCACTTGTACAAGATCTCCAAGCCAACGGCGGCACCAATCTCTACGCGGGCCTTGAACTCGGCTATCAAGAAGTGCAATCCGCTTTTGACCTCGATAGGCAAAACCGAGTGATCTTGTTATCGGACGGCAATCCAACCGTTGGCACAACCAGCATCCCAGACATCTCGTCCATGAGCGCGGGCTACAACTCGGAAGGCCTTGCCATCACCAGCATTGGCCTTGGTACAAGCTTTAACGTCGAACTCATGCGTGGCCTTGCCGAGCAGGGAAATGGCAATCACTACTTCCTTGAAAACACCGAGGCGATTGAAGAGGTCTTTACCGAAGAGCTTGCCTACTTCACCGTTCCGGTGGCCTTTGATGTCACTCTCAATGTTCGAGCGGGTTCGCTCTACGACTTTAAGCGCGCCTACGGATCGAGTTTCTGGGAAGACAGTGAACTCGGTGGAGGTATCTCGGTGCCAAGTGTCTTTATCGCTCACCGCGTGAGTCATGACGACACCACACCGGGTGAGAACGGCGGCAGGCGTGGTGGCGGTTCGGCCCTGCTCGTCAATCTTGGCCACAAGGAGACGCTTCCTGAGCCTGCGGTTAGCGAAGCGGAGATAGCGCTCATCGATGTGAGCTTTCGCGAACCTGGTGCAACCGAGCTTACGACTCAGAGCATTATTATGAACTACCCCTTTGCGCCGGATTCCATGCCGCAGCAGGGCTACTTCGACGCAGCCGACCCAGCCATCGTGCATAAGAGTTTTGCTATGCTCAACATCTACCGAGCGCTTGAACGCGGCTGTGCAGACTTTCACGCAGGCCTCGGCACTCATGCGATTTGGACGCTTAGGCGAGTGGAAGCGGCGATTCTTGACTACAACGAGGAGCTCTACGATGGCGAAGGCGACGAAGATATGACCGCCGACTTGCTACTTGTGAACAAGCTCATCGAGGTGATGATCGAGAATGGCGCGGTACCACCGACCGACCTGGACCTGCCAGCAGACCCTTGGCCTGCAGACTGAGCAGCGCTTCGATTGCGACACTTCGATTGCAACCAGGCTCGCTGCTAGGAGCGCACCCAGTAGCTCATGCGCCCAACCTTGGAGAACCCCTGGGCACCAACAATGGGGCTTGAGGAATCTTCTCGAGCGTAGAGGCCAACGAAGTCGAGATTGCGCTGTGCGGCCCGAGCCATGCGGGCCGCGACAACCGCAGAATACGCTCCTCGGCCCCTCGCGCTTGGCACGGTGCCCCCAGCCCAAAGCAGCGCAAAGCCGAGCGCGGGGAAACAGCTCATTCCACCAGAGCACACCGGAACCTCGCCTTCGTAGGCAACAAAGCGCTGCACTTTGGCATCGCTTGGCGCGCACTGGCTAAGCTCTAGCGCTGCATCGTCGTCCGTATAATTCCTAGCCGTGCCAAAGGCCTCTTCAGCGACCTTCCAGCAATCTCGAAGCGTCTCTTCGTCGACGATTCTCCGAACGACCACATTCGAGGTGGCCTTGGCAACGAACGAGTCAACTGCGATAACCCGAGCATCATGAGCCTGGGTGGCAGCATAGCCCTGCTCCGCAAGATGCATCTCCAAAGGCTGAGTGTCGAAGGTATCGGCAACGTGCCAACGCGACTCGACGTCACTGTGAAACGCTCCGACCTCTTCGATGAGTACAGGAAGTCGTTTGGGCTTTGCTCGCACACGATAGACGGCATTTAGGTAGTCCACCGGCCGCTCGCTCTGCAGCGCCAGGAGCTCGGGCCTATCGATGACTGCGACGCCACTTGGCAGGTAGAAGAGGTCCCAGGTGCTCTGCTCCAAGCGTTCGTGCGGCGTCATACGAGGAGTCTAGCAAAGCCTACTCGTCGCCGAAGCGCTTCACACGCCCGTGGCAGTAGGGCTGCTTGCCGCTCTTTGCGTAGTAATCTTGGTGGTAGTCCTCGGCCGGCCAGAATTTCTCAAAGCTGCGAAGCTCGGTTGCAACCTTGTAGCCCCGCTCGCTGAGTTGGGCGATAAGCGCTTCGGTCTCGGCCTTTTGTTTTGCATCGGTATAGAAGACAGCAGAGAGATACTGCTCACCAATGTCGGGCCCCTGGCCGTTGGTTTGCGTTGGATCGTGAATCTCAAAGAAGCGCTTTGCAACCGATTTAAAGCTCACTCGCTTCGAGTCAAATCGCACCTGAACAACCTCGAGGTGCCCGGTGTTTTTGGCAATCACATCCTGGTAGGTCGGTGACTCCATCGTGCCGCCCGTGTAGCCCGACTCCACCGACGCAACGCCCGGCATTTCTTCTAAGAAATGTTCTACACCCCAAAAGCAGCCCCCGGCGAAGTACGCGACGTCGTCGGGGGTGACGTCGGCTCGCGTCTTCTGCGGGGAGGAGCACGCCAGCGCAGCCGCCGCAAAGAAAAGGGAAGCGAGGAGCAGTGTGATTCGGCTTTGCATCGCAGCCATTCTACGCCTGCTTGCAACCGTGGTTACATCGCCACGGGCTACAGGCCTTTCGCGTGCCTAGTGGACGGCCAAACCATCTCCAGGAAGGCCCGTAAAGCCGCGTTCTACGCCCATTCCCAACCAAGGGTCATCGGCCGGAGTCACGAAGATGTCAGAGTAGACCAGCTTGTTTAGCGTTTCAAAGTCACGCCCCGCATCCTGGATAAAGAGCTTGTGAATGAGCGAGTGCAATCCGTGCCGATTGATTAGGGTATCGGCGGCGACTCGCTGCTCGAGTTCGGCAAGCATTGCTGTTAGTGGCGCACCCTGCAGCGCAGCGGGCTCGGTGCCCCAATCCGTCGGCCCCATCGCGACAATAAGGTTGCGGCTGCGCTGGTCTAGGGGCTCGGACGTTGTAACCGCCTCGCGCACGGCTTTGGCGTCGAGGGTCGGCGCTTTGGCAGCGAGCCCCCTTGCGATTGGCACCTCGATCACCATTTTCGACATCGTGAGCATTTCGGCAGCCATGAGATCCTTGCCAACAAATCGTTGCCGATACGGAGCCAGTGCCTTGTTCTGTTTGGATGGGAGTGCGGCAAAGGCCTTCGCTGATTTTTGGTCCATGGCAACGTGAAACTTGCGAACGCGCTCGATTGCGTCCTTGCCACTACCCAGGTTCTTGGCGAGTCGTCGGCTTGGCTCGAGCGCTTTGATGAATGCCTTGGGCGAATACAGTCCGGGCACAACATCCACAGGCATGCCATCACTTGAGAGTACATAGTGGGCAGAATTGCCGGCAATCGTTCCCTTGAGAACGCGCCCATCACCAAAGTCTACCGTTAGCTTTGGAACGGCGCGCTCGCTACTCCAGTGCAAGGTAAAGTTCTTACGCAAGTACTTGCTAACTTGCTCGTTGGGATAGAGCACGGTGCGAAAGAGGCGGCTATTGGCACACGAGAAGTCCTCATCCAGACGACCGAGCATGCGAAGCGAGAGTATGGGTGTGCCGCTGCTCTTGGCAGCTTCTTTGGCGCGCTCAAAATCTGTGTACCAGTACAATCTCGAGTTGGTGGCGTAGCGCTGGCCTGCAACCGCATCGACCAAGCGTGCCTGTTCTTCTTTCTCAGACCCCGACTGCAGTTTGTCGTAAGCGCGCAGTGCCACCTCTAGCCCCTCGGGCCCTTGAGCGCGGAGTTCTGCCGCAGAGAAGTTCTGAGTAGCGGCCTGTTGTGGAGCCACTGTACTCTCGGCGACAGCAGAGCTGCAGCCAAATGCCGTTAGGCACAGAAGAGCAAGAATTGCAGGGCGTGGGGTCGTTTCACGTTCGATGGGCATGCTTTAGTAATACGCGCAAAGCCGATGTTCGCGTGTAAGGTGCTCGTAAGGCCTTGCCCCGAAAGCTGCCGTGTAAGGAGTGCGTAAGGAATGTGTAAGAAGTCTACGCAGACCTCGGAAGCGGAAGCTCCAAGGCAAACGCGACGCCACCAAGAGGGCTGTCTTGCACTCGCAGCTCTCCACCCTGCTGTTGGGCGAGCGAACGTGCCAATGCCAAGCCGAGCCCAAGCCCTGCCGGCGCATCTGCCCCCGCATTGCGACGATATGGCTTGAAGACCTGCTGGCGCATGCCCCGGCTAAGCCCTGGCCCGCCATCGGCAACCAGGACAACGGCGCGCTGTGGCAGGCTATCAACAGCGATTCGCACGCATCGAGACTCGCTGCCGCGCGAGTATTTTTCGGCATTGTCGAGCAGGTTCTGAAGAATGCGCGAAAGTGCATCTTCGTCAAAGCGTGCGAAGACATCCTCGTCAATTGCAAGTTCCACATTCATGCCCGCCTGCTCAAGTGTCGGGCGCATTCGCTCCACGATCAGACTGGTGGCGTTCGCAAGGTTCGCATCTCTACAATCGAGGCTAATGCCCTTGCGCTCCATCTGGCTAAAGCCCAGTACATTGGAGACTACGCGCCCCAAACGCTGAGCCTCATCCGAAATATGCCGAGCATATTTTTCCTTGGCTGTTTCGTCGCCAAGTCCTTCGGCGAGCATATCGCCGTAGAGCTGAAGGCCAGCAAGCGGCGTGCGCAGCTCGTGAGCCGCTGCTGCAGCAAATTGCGAGCGCTCCAGTGCGAGTCTCTCGGCGCGGGACACCGTGACAATGAGCAGGCCCAACAAAAGAGCGGTGACAATTGCTGTTGGTGCAAAGCGCCAGAGAAACTCTGAGTGCAGACCAGCGGCGTTGGAGTTGGCAAGTGCTTGCACCGGCCCAACATCAACCGATAAGTGCCAGCTATCGAGGGCGGGCACGGAGATGCTTTGCACGCCCGGTTCCGAGCCCGGCGTCTGACGAAGCGCGATGTTCATCGAGGTGTCGCTGCGCTCTGCAAGCCAAGTCGCGATTTGCTCGGTGCCAATGACAAAGCCTTGCCGAAGCGTTCCACTTGGAGTCTCCACGCGACGAATCGCCACAAGCTCACGGCGCTCGCCGATTGCTGCGGCCTTCCAGATAAAGCCATGGGTGAGAACCTCGACAGGCTCGTCCGTTAGCGCCCTCTTCTCTTCTGCGTCTCCAGCCTTGCTCTTCTTGCGGCCCTCAAGCTCCATAAAGACCGCATTGGGGGCGTTGTTTTGCGCAAACGCTAGGTTGCTGAAATTCTGCTGTTGCACGGGCGCTTGCCGCTGTACCTCCTGTGACATCTCGCCAGCGGCACCGGCGGGCTCAAGCGCACCAGCGGGCTCCATCGCACCGGCCGCGGCGGCAACCAACTCGTGAGCTCCGCGCAACTCATTCGTTGCCAGGCGCAGTCTACGCAAGATGGCTTTGTTGTCCGCGAGATGTTCTTGATCCGAGAACTGTTCGAGTTCCTCGTTAATCGAGGGAATGCTTAGCAGCCCTGTGCCATCGATTTGAAAGTGCGCCTCAATCAGCGAGTCGCCGGTCTCTTTTGCAAGCGGCGACGGGTTGACCGACTCTCCTGCAGACAGTCCTCGCGGGTCGTGAAAGAGGTTTTGATAGTGATAGTAGGGCCGGATGTCCTCTTTGCTGCGAATGCGGTCAAGACGACTCGTTAGCGCCATTGCCACTTCGCTAAGTTCTTGCTGCGCTGCGCGAACCGGTGTTTCTCTGAGTATCGCAGCTTCAGAAGATGCACCGCGCCAACCAGACGAGAACCAACTCCCGAGCAGCACCACGACAACGAGTGTGGCAACCCCTGCCACGAGTTTCGTGCGACTTACTCGTATTGGGCTCTTGCGCACTAGTCTTCCCAGCGATAGCCGATGCCCTTGATCGTCCGCAGCAGCTTAGGAGTTGCGGCGCTCTCTTCGATTTTCTTGCGCAAGGTCGCGATCGCCATATCGACCGCCCGGGTCTCAAGGTCGCCCCGCGAACTCCAGACGGTTTCCAAAAGCTCGGCTCGCGAGACCGGGTTTGGCCGGCTTCGGTGGAGGAGACGAATGATGCCTGCCTCGCGGGCCGAGAGCGTAAAGGTTGTTGCATCACGACTGCCCTGCAACTGTCGAAGGTCGAGAGTAAGTGCGCCAGCCCTGATAACTTCTGCAGCATCGTTGCCCAAGTGCCGACGCCCGAGCGCCCGCACCCGCGCCAAAAGCTCGCGCGCCGCGAATGGCTTTGTGACGTAATCATCGGCGCCCTCGCTAAGCCCAGCGACCTTGTCATCTTCATCGCCGCGCGCGGTAAGCATTAAAATCGACATGCCCGGCCGCGCCGCGCGCAACCGTCGACACACCTCGATGCCGCCAAGCTTTGGCAGCATGAGGTCGAGAAGCACCACGTCGAAGGCGGTTTGAATTCCGAGTTCGACAGCGGCGGCGCCATCGCCTACCGCTTCTACTTCATGACCATCGCCAGCCATGAGGTCGCGCAACCCTTCTCGCAAGGCAACCTCGTCCTCTACGATTAGGATACGCACAACGCTAAGTGTGCCACCAAATCTTAGTGGGCGTGTAAGGCCCACGTAAGGAGATGCCGATTTCTCGCGCCGTGTGGCGTGCTAGCCCGGTTTATTGAACCGTGACAGCGAACGTCACTTGCGCATCACTCGTTCCACCGATGGCCGAGAATCCACCCGCCTTAACCTCGGCCGCGACGTCTGCAGTCTTGATCTGAGCATCTCCGACTGGTGGCATGTGACGAAGAGTAATCGTGAGTTCACCGGTTCCTGCCGAAGCCACGACGGTGTTCTCGAGACCTACGGGCAAGCCGTTGGCATCTTCGTCGGCATAAGAGTGCCCAAGCGGAGCGTTCGGGTTATCCGTGGCAGGCCCGTTTACGGCGTCTCCCGTAAAGAAGACCTGGTGAACATCGGACTCATCTGCGACCTCGGCGGTAATAATCTCTGGCGGATCTTCCAAGCGATTTTCAAAGCCTACCTGTGTTGTGTAGGTCCCTTCGGCGAGTTCAATCGCATCGACCGTTGGATCATCGCCGCCATCGCCATCAGGATCGTTGAAGACCGCGACGATCGGCGTGCCGCCATTTTCTGGGGTGAACGTTAGGGTTACGGTGGTAAGCACCTCCTCTTCGTTGCCGCCACTTGCTTCGTCATCGTGGCCGCAGCCGAAGCTGGCCACTGCCGCAGCCGAGATAAACAGAATTTCTTTGTACATAGCGATATCCTTGATTGGGTGGTTTGGGGGATAAAACGATCCTCACAGAGGATCAGAACTTTTCTTACCCCGACTCTACTGCACGTTCATCGCAGAGACTTCGACGCTGAGTCTGAGCATGAGTTGCAGGCCGGGTTGGTCCGCGAAATACCGCATCAAGCTTGTGTAATCTCGATAGCGGTTGTCAGTGAGATTGCTGCCCTGGAGCGAGAGTTTCACCGTTTGGTCGCGGACCTGGGTTTGCGCCCCAACCTCGGCATCCACTACGTAGTATCCGTCGGGCGGAGCGGCGAGGTCTGCGGTCGCATCAAAGCGATTTTGCCGCGCAACCAGCGTTCCAGAGACAGAAGCAAAGAGTTTTTCTAAGCCCGAGGTTGAGGCGTGGGTATACGATGCGGTCGTTCGCAGGCGATCACTTGGCACTAGCACCAAGAACGATGAGTCGGTGCGATTTTTGGCGCGCACTAGCGAGAGTTGGCTACCAACCTCAAGTGCAGGAGTGAGCCTCAGCGTGCCTCCTGCATCTGCGCCATAGAAGATGGCGTCGACTGGGCGAGTGATAAAGCGCGGAAAACTTCCGCGAATCAGCACATCGAAAATCGGTTCCCCCGAAGCATCGATGGCCGGCGAGAAGTAGATGTAATCGGAGATGTGATTTACGTAGGCCGAAGCCTCGGCCGCAATGCGCTCGCTTCGATAGATCGATGTTGCCGATGCGGAATACGTCGTCTCCGATCCAAGGTCGGGTTTGCCCAAGCCCAGAACTGGGAAGGTTGGCGAGGTGCCGTTTAGGTATTGCTCGTCGGGGCTTGGGGGACGCGAAGCCGTCGAGAGGTCGAGAGTTAGCGACCAGGGCTTGGTGAGCTGCACCAAGGCGCCAAGCGATCCGGAGAAGGTCATGAACGAGGATTCGCAGCGAACCGGGTCGGCATCGCTATCGCTGCACGCATCTAAAGCGAGTTGCTCGCTTCGGACCAAACGCAGAAAGTCGCTGCGAACCAAGTCGGCGGTTCTCTGTAGTGCATCGAGCCGGAGCCCGGCTTCGAGTTCGATGTCGTGACCAATGAGTCTCTCGATAGCAAAGATGCCTCCGGATACTGCTTGGTAATCGGGAATCAGTGGAAGGCCGCGATAGCTATTGCTTTGCACCATGCCAACGGCGCCGTACTCGCCGCGCAGGTGCCAGTGGTTGCTTAGGTGAATCGGTTTGTGCTCGAGTACAACGTCGACATCGTGGGTTGTGAGTCGAAAATCAAATTGCGGCCCCACAGCAGTGCGAGTGACGGCAAATTCACTGCGATGATCAAACTGCAGCGCGTAGGTTGCAGTAAGAGTTCCCAAAGAGTCGATTGGCCAACGCGCCCTGGCAACCGCCTGATCGTGAGCAACCGTTTGGTAGGGACGTTCGATGTCTAAGCTCGCCTCGTACAACTCGGAGTTGATGGGGCGCTCGCGCTCAAGTTGAGCAAAGAAATCTTCTGAGGACTCGATCTGCAGGCAAGCGCAGACGCCAAGCTTGGCTTCGTAGTGTCGGTACGAGAGCGTGTACTCAGATTGGTTGACGCGATAGCCGACGGTGCCTCCCAGATTCCATTCGAGCGAACCAGTGTTTTGCAAAGCGTAGTCTGGAGTGGACGCCGCGGCTAAACGCTTGAGCGTTCCCTGCAGCTGATACGCAAAGCCCGGGATGCTCTTTGGTGCCACTTGCAGTCGACTTGCCAGCCCTGCCCCTTGCCCGAGGTATCCCATTAGATGGGTCTCGGCGGCGAGTCCTGGCGATTCGAGCAGTTTAGGAGGAACCGCGATCACGGCCCCGCCAATAGCACCAGGCCCGTAGCGAACCCCTGCCGCACCACGCACCACCTTGAGTTCCTCGGCCACAAATGGGTCGACCTCGGGAGCATGATCTAAGCCCCACTCCTGCGAGCGGTGCTGCACGGAGTCGACGAGCATTAGTAGACGCCGGCCAAACTGTCCGCGCACGATGGGCTTCGCCGTCCCGCTAGCACTGCGCAATTGGGTGACTCCTGGAACCTCGGCCAACGCTTCGGAGAACGACTTGCCGCGGGTGCGCTCTAACGCTTCGCCGCTTAGAACCGCCACCGACTGCAGCTCGGCAAGTTTGACAGCCTTGCCTTGAATCACGACCAACTCGCTAAGGTCGGCGTGCAGGGATATCTCAAGTGACCTCGAACCTTGAATCGCTAAGGTCTGTTCGTGAAGCTCGTAGTCGAGACGGTCGATCTTGATGACATGGTCTCCTTCGCAGAGCTTCTTTAAGACGAAACGACCGTCTTCGCTGGTAAGCGCAACAGCTGTACCGTCTTTCCACACCGAGGCACCAGCAACCGGCTGATGTGTCACTTCATCGACGACGTGGCCATCAAGAGTTGCCGCGCAATTAACCTCTACGGTCTCTTGAACCGGCTCTGCGTGCGCGGGCTCCACTGCCAACCATGCGCATAGGACCACCGCTATCGCGATTGCCCGTGCACGCGTTGACCGCGCACACATCCAAATTGTGTACATCTCTTCTCCTACAAAAACGCGATTGCCGAACGCCTCCCCAAGGGAAAGCACGGGTGTAAAGCCAGCTAGGCGCGCTGTGGAGGCGAGTTTTTAGGAGCGAGATGAATGAGCCGAATCGCAGCCTTCGCAGGCGCTAAGCGCGTTTTCGGAAGTACGAGAAAAGCAATCGCCGGTACGATACCGACGCTCGTGTGTGGAACGCACTGAGCGTCTCGAGTGAAGTCGTCGCCAAAGGCGCAACTCTCATGGCCGCCATCGCTAGCGCCCGTGGAGCCATCGCCGGAACGGGCCACAGGAGGCTCCGCGTGGTCTTCTGCCGCATCTAAGGCTCGCGCTGCCAGGCTTTTGCCGTGAGCATCTTGCGCCTCTTCGAGACGCTGGTGCTCTGCGCAGTAGGTGTGCTCTTCGAGAGCCACGTGGGCAAGCGAGAGCAATGGCACAACAATCCACAGAACCAACAATGTGGCTGCTGCAAATAAATTTTTGGCCGGCATGCGCATGACGCGCCAAGACACTAGACGAAGAAAGCCGAGAGATACAAGCGCTTAACGCAGCCTTCGCGCTAGGCAGGGCAGTCTGCGCACAATCGAACATGCTGCGGCGAATCGCCTCATCGAGCAATATCGGCGCTCTAGCCCCGGTTTGCCTGGGCGTATCTCGTGGGGCGAACGCGATTTTCTGCGACGCATTCAAGGCCAACGCCTCTTGGCAATACAACCTCTCCTCCTGAAGGACGCCCCCATGAACCTCAAGATCCTTAGTGCGTCGCTATTACTTCTCCTGGCCTGTAAAGGCGACGGCGATACGTCCTCCGCTACCGAGCCAAGCAGTGCGAAAACCACCGACAAGGGCGATCTCAAGGCCGAAGCGGCTAAGAGTACTTCTGAAATACCGACCGAGAAGGAGCGGATTATTCTCAATACCGATGGGCACAGCATCCCCGCCTCGATCGAAATGCCAAAAGGCAGCGCGATCTTTGCTGATGAACCAACCTCGCTTCGCGTTGGCATTGATGGCGAGGATAAATCTGGCAGGCGCGAGTCACTTTTTGCTGTGCAGATTCGCAAAGGCAATCAGTACAACCTAAACCTTAAAGAGAAGACCCAGGACCTCGCTAAGAACTTGTATGGGAGCACCCATGAGATTCTCCAAGAGACCGATTCACTCCTGTTCTACAAGAGCACGGTCACCGATGGCGGTTTCACGGGCCATAACTTTAGCCTAATCGTCGAGTTGGGCGGAGAGAAGTGGCTGTGCATGCAGGGCAACGATGGTGGCTGGAGCGAAGAGCAAGCGCAGGCACAACTCGAAGCATGCAAAACCCTCGAGGCACTTTAATCGAGACGAGCCTACTTCGAGACGAGCCTACTTCGAGACGAGCCT
>TARA_R110002096_G_scaffold66306_1_pt1 | contig 34902 bp, 61 predicted proteins | sample TARA_R110002096 | Tara Oceans TARA_R110002096 (sample SAMEA4397295) | marine metagenome | biome: Polar Biome; feature: [DCM] deep chlorophyll maximum layer (ENVO:01000326); material: water (ENVO:00002006), including particulate matter (ENVO:01000060) such as... | depth 35 m
AAGCTTGAGTATAAACTAATTTGATTTATTTTAATATTGGGGTTGACTTGTATGTGAATTCGCTTACACTTGAGTTAATTAATCAACGGAGAGAAACAAAAATGAGCAAAGTAAATACTATTGATGAAAGGATTAGAGAAGGCGCAAGAAAAAAACTGTCGCAAGAAATTAATATTGCTGCCAACAACCTAATGAAACTGATTGAGATACAAGGAACTACCGATGTAGTGTCGATTGTCGCATTTAGCAGTAAAGACAACCGTGATGCTACTGATATGTTCGCTTACAATCGAGACTTGATAAAAGGGATTGCGAGGCAGGCAGTAGAGAAACTATCAGTCAAATATGAAGAGAAAGCTGTTAGCAAGTTTCTAGAGAAAGTTGATAGCCTGCAAAATCAAATAGACGAGCTGCATAATCATTACGAATAGACAGGGTTAATAATGGCATCAACTGAAAAAGAATGCGAATACATAAAGTGCGATATAAAGTTTTATGGCACTAAGCGAGCTAGATACTGTTGTGATAAGCATGGGCAGTATCAGCGCAGATTAGACAAGAAAGCTAACGAATTAGATAAGGGAGAGTAAGCCTAGACTTTAGAATTACGAACACTAACAGGGTTGATGGACTATATAGTTAGTATATTTGTCTATTAATTCTAAATTAAGCTTAAATAGAAATTTGGAGAATAAAAATGAACGGAACAAGTAATAGTTATATTGAGCGCGAATACAAAGCAGAAGATGATCAAAGCGTATGTATTTCAGATTTATCACCATCAGCCATCCGTGGTGCTAATAAGTTGATAGAATTGTCAGCAGAAGTAGCGCTTGAATCAATTCTGTCAAAGTAGAGGTGAGCATGGATAACCCAAAAGTATTTATATTGTCAACTTATCAAAAACAAAGCGATCATATAGATGATTATAGCCATATAGTTAAGCCAGAAAGGGTTGTATTGAGACTGAACTATGTTCCGAAAGGGAGTATTGTTTTTATGTATAGCACCTCTATTAATTTCTTTAAAAAAGATCATAAAGACGAATTTGACATAAGACCTTTGCACGAAATAAACAAATACCACAGATCGATTACATCAAAGTAGGAATGAGAATGACTGAAGGTAAGGAGCTTTTAGTAAGCTTGCCAATGAGTCTTGCTATTGAGATAGAGGAGCACTTACGCAGGGTTAATAGATCTGATTGCGTCACTGACGGGGCTTTAAGTAATGACTCTTTATTTTTGCGTGCCGCTATAATCAAAGAAATTGATAAAGCTAATAAACCAATTACACAAAGGTAGGATTTGACCTACTACCAATTAAACTTTTATGGAGAAAGAAATGTTTTTATACAAGATAGTTGTTCAGCACTTTTCTCAGAAAGATAGCCACGAATCAATCGAAACTATTCTATTAGCTGAATCAAATGAACAAGCTTATGAATGGGTAGATAAAAAACAATATGGCTACCTTACAGATAAGAATGAAGAAGACGGTCTGATTGATGTATACGATAGTGATTACAACGTTGTAGGGCAAGAAACTCATAAAGCTAAAATGCTTCGTATTGGCGGCGAATACTTTGATGAAGATTATGAACCTCAAGATCTTTATTATGGTGTAACTATATATGGCTGGAAGAAGTTAAAAAGTACAGACTTGGATAGTGAGACGAAAGCACTTGAAAGTCTTGGTTTGCTCGATAGAGCTACACAAAAGTAGACCTAACAATAAGGCGTATAACTAATGGAAACTAAAGAAGAGTTAAACAAGTTTAATTTTATATTGGTAGTTGGTGGGCTGGCTATAGTTGCTGTTAGTTATATCGCTGAGTGGCTGTATTATGTTTAAATCACCGATAACAAAATATTACATAGCTGCATTAGTGCCTGTTCTTATCGCTGTGTTAATCGGCATTAGTGCAATGAGTATGTATTAATGAAGATTGTATTTACTAATATGGAGAAATTAAAAGTGTTAATTAAAACTAAAAACTTCAATCCTGAGTCAGATGTAAAATTGCTGTGTACTTGTGGCAATGAAGTTTGTGATAAAAGAAGCGTCAAACAAATGCCGCTGAACATGTTACAGCGTGTTAGAGATGATTATAATTTACCGATGATTATAACGTCAGGTGGGCGCTGTCCTTTACATAAGGATGAATTAAATAGAAGTGTTCCCGCTGACCACCAAAAAGGCTTAGGAGTTGATATACGAATCACAGGGTTAATTATGGCCATGAAGTTAATAGCGATTGCTAGTAAGTATGGATTTAACGCGTTTGGTGTAAATTTAAAGGCGGGGTTTGTTCATATTGGATATAGACCAGAGCAGAATAAAATATCTGTCTGGACTTATTAAAGATAAAAGCAAGGGCTGTCAACCCTTGCTTGTTTTAGCCTAGTTTATTTATCTGTAATTTTGAGGGCCATGCATAACCGTGATTAATCCCAGTTCCGGCAATTAGCGCCACTAATTCAACACTATCATTCCCATCTAAATAGATATCGTAATCTATATCTATCTCCATAGTGTTATCTGCTTGCTTCACGTTTGGGTAGCATACGTCATCAGTAGTCCCGTTTCGCTTTATTGATATGCTCGATGCAGTCTCGTCTATTGTTGTTGAGCTAAAAACACAACTGGCTTTTATGTTGTACCATCCGCCAAGAGTTAGAGGGATGGTTGTTATGCCTGTTGCGTTATTGTGAGCTTCGCGCCTATCTCCAGCCACTGGCGTACTATCAAATAACAAAGTGATTGGCACGCCTGTAACTACTGGTTGTAAGCTACCCGTGTTTCTTTGTACTGACACGTAGCAATCGCTGGGATCGTTAATACTCCTGTTCGACTCTATGTCGTTTAGCGTACCAGGGCCAAACATGCCGCTAAATATGGTGTATTTTGGTGGCTCCCCTAGTTCATTTGAAACACGCATTGGCCCTTGAGGGCAAAATAAACCCCTGAAAAAGTTATAACCGTTTGGTTGTGCTGACTCATCAGTTATTACACGGCTAAACAAAACGCCGCCGTTAAAATCAATACCGACAGAGTTTATTATTTCAATAGATCCAGAATCAGACGTTACATTATCAGCGTAATAGTGGCAACCGTCAAAGGTTTGCCCTGCGACAATATCGGTAACCCTTACGTTTCTATCGGTATTATGGTTTATGTTCATATCAGAAATTATGCCGTGAGCGTCATTCCCTCCGGCAGATAACTCGATACCTATACCGTTTTTAGTTACGTTACCGCCATTAAATATGTTATTACCTGCCGTTATTAATAAACCTGTATCATTTCCTATAGCATCAATTCCAGTGTGTATGTTGTACTCTGCACCAGCACCAACACCAAGTTCCAACCCTACAATATTTTCTTTTACTGTAATATCTGTAATTTGCCCTTTTCCGCCAAAATAAGGACTGATTGATGTCGCCCCGTCATTTAAGTAACCATGACCTTTAAATAGCTCAAATGTAGGTAGGTTTATTTTATAGCCTCGACAATTTAAAATATTCAAACCTATTTCGCCAGTATTAACACTGTCAGTGGTGTCAGGTCGTAAACCTCTAAAAATGGCGCGCCCTAAAATACTAAAGTCAGCTTTTGACTGAAAAAACATTATCCGCTTTGTGTTGTCTGTATGGGTAAATAGTGGATTTTCTAACATCCATGTTTGATTGCTCTGCCCCACTATTTCATCCGTAAAGGTGTACATTGCTTGTGGTACTTTCAAAGTTAAATAGCCTACTGAGCGCTGCCCTATTAAGTTATCTTGAGTTGCATCACCAACACCACCACCAACATGCTTAAAATCTAAAGCACCGTCGTTGTCATAAACAAACGATTGAGCGGGAACTGTTGAGCTTACCCGCTGATCGACTAGGTTTGGAGTTATAGACCCTGTTGATACGACTTTCCATCTTGACTCACCTACATTGACAACCTTTCCAACATCGAGAGGGAATTCGGCGGCACTGCTCGTCATTTCTAAGAGGGTATCAAATTCATAAGCTTGTGATATGTCGTTGATTAATGCGTCATCTAATCCAGATTGATTTAATCCGCCCGTAATATTGCCAGCAACACGAATGGCATTAGTTGTAATGTTAGCGTCTGCTTCTGCCTCTGTTGGGAATAACCAAGCATCATAAGCTTCATCGATATAAGGAATAACTAAAGCATCACCGGCGGACACTAAAAAGCCATCAGCGTTCAATTGAAGTTTAGCCACTTGAGTTCCGCCGTTGGATTCTAGTGCCATAGGTTTTGGTTTTGTTGTGCCTGGCTCGTAAGCCTTAAGCCAATCGTACTTAAAATCCCGATATGACGGAGCGATGAATGCTATAGGTGAGAATGCGATGGTATTTCCCCTTAATATTGTTATTTAATTATTAATAGTATACCATAAGTGTGCGTCTAGGGAATGCAACCTGAAACTGAGTTTTATCAACTCATTGACGCGTAACTTTCTGATAAACAACCTGACTGATAAGAGGTTACCATGATTACTCAAAAAGAATTAAAAGAAGCTACGCACTATAGCCCTGAAACTGGTGATTTTACTTGGTTAAAAAGACCCTCCAATAGAGTTAAAGTCGGTGATGTTGCTGGCTATATAGCTCCTGACGGTTACGTTCAAATAAGAATAAATAATATTTTATACAAGTCACATCGGCTGGCATTTCTTTATATGGAAGGTGAATTTCCTGTAAACATTATTGATCATATAAATCACGACCCTTCAGATAATAAATGGTTAAACTTAAGGCATGCCGATAGGTTTTTAAATCAGAAAAATATGAAGTTATCGAAAAGGAATAGTTCTGGCATTTCTGGGGTGTCCAAAAGAAATAAAAGGTGGCAAGTTATCATACACGCCAATGGAAAAAGCAATTATATCGGCAGTTACATAAGTAAAAGTGATGCTGTCGAAGTAAGAAACAAGACCTATAAAGATCTTGGCTTCTCACCTACTCACGGGATTTAGTTGTCCTCTGGCGGTATTGATGGCGTTGCTATTAATCCTGCAGAAGCGCTTTGTTGTGCTCTACGCCTTAACTCAGTAGCAAAAAACTTAGCGTCATCAACTAACTTAGCTGTTGAGCCAGATGATTTAGGTAGAGACTTTATATCATCTACATTTAAGTTATTATCTAAAAATAAGTCAGTTAAATCGCTAACACTTCTTTTTGATACAGGAGTGTGCTTTAAATAAGCCCTTGTAATCGCTTTTGCATTCTTACCGGATCTAGCTAAATCATCAGCAAACTTAGTGCTATTTAATGTAAGCCTTTGCGCTGTGTTTTTAGCTATCTGACCAAGGGCGGGAATAGTTATTGCACCAGCCGCCGCGCCAACAGGGCCAAACATTGAACCTATAGCGCCACCACCACCAGCACCAATAGAAACACCGAGCATACTAGTCGCTTGACCTTCTGATATACCAAACTTACCAAGAAACTTAGCAGCGTTAGCTGCTGTAGTTCCTTGCTCTATCTGCTTTAGTGCTGTTATCTCGTCTTGTGAAAACCCTCTGCGCTTCTTTTTGTTTTTAAGTAATTTTCTTGCTTCAATGCGCAATCCGTTTTCCATCCCGCTAGCTGTATGGCTTGCGTTCTCGATCATGTCTTGTATGGACTGAGATTTAAAGCCTCTTTGTGCTAATCCTCTTGCCTCTTTGAATTTACCGCCTATCTCATTTGATAAACTATCAAGAGCGCTATCTATTTCATCAACTATTATTGTGCCTAGCCTTGCATCAGGTGGGTCAATGCTCTTAGCTGCACCAGTAGCAACCTTCCTTAACGTTTCTAGCTCCCCCGCTGTTTTTGGCAGCCCTTTTTCAGCAATGATAGTCTTTAGCGCTGACGATGACTTAGGGAATAACTGTTCTGATGGCCCGTTAAGATTCAATCCTTCTTTGGATAGTTTTGATTGTAGTCCGTCAGAAAAACGATCAAACACTTGCGGTTTAATTTTAACTCCTAAATTATCTAGCTCTTTATATGCGCTAGATGTTGCCTGCTTTATTGTCTGTAAGTCTGGTGCAGCTTGCTGTATAGCCTCCGCAACATTACTTGATAGCTTTGTATTTTTAAGTTTAGCTCCTTTCAGACCTTTTACGCCCAAAAGCTCAAGTGCTGCAGTTGGCAATGAGTGTGCTATTGCCGCAAGCTCTGGAGATCCAGTGGCGTCTAGCACGCTATTACCCAAGAAAGACTCTATCTGCCCTAATTTCTCACCTACAGGAGCGACAAAATCACCAACAGCCTTTAGCTTAGCCTTACCTTCCTTTGTTCTTGGTTCAAATGTCAAAGCATCTTTTACTAAGTTGACCGTGTCAGCACCACTTTTAGTATCACCAAATAAAGCCGACACTATTCCGGATAGTCCGGCAATAGGTTCTGCTATAGCACTACTTAAAATTGTACCAGCAACTTCTGCACCACCGAGTAAATCCTCACCAATAGTTGCCTCGCCAATTACTGAGGACTGTCCGGAAGTAGGAACAGGACGTATAGAATCATTAACACCCCTACTATTAACATCATTTTGCACCTCACTTGGTTGATCAATAGTAAAACCTTGCGGCAGTGCTTGCGCTTTATTATCTAAGGTAAATCCTTGCGGTAATTCGTTAGCCATTATAATGCCACCCACTGACCATTAGTGAATACTATTCTCTCACCATTCTGACCTGTTGCTGTCTGTCCTTCTTGGAATTGTGAAGTTGGCGCAACCTCTTCGACTGCCTCCGCTTCAATACGGTCTTTGGTTTCACGCTTTAATTGATTTCTATCACTAGAATCTTCAAAGACACGTTTAATTTTCCTTAACTCTTTCCTAGCTCTTTCGTCACTAATTAAAGGGTTATCTAAAACGGTTGCAGACTGAGCGAGTATTTTTTGCTCACTATCTGTTATTGTCCCTTGCCCTTTTAGCTTCTGTCTAGACTCTAAGGTAATCAGACCTTTGATTTGATTTACATCAGCAACGGCATCAATAACACTTTCGCTCCTTAACAACTCAGGAGTAACCGCTGTTTGTTTACCAAAAGCCTGAGAAAACCTATCATCCTTAAGTAAGCCATCAATCTGAATTATTGCGGCATCGGCTTCTTTCCGCCTTGCGTTCTTAGCATTAATTACTTGATCGCGTCTTTCTGTGTTTTTGAATTTAGTCTCATCAATGGTTACCTTTTTAGCTGCTATATCTTGAGCTATTTGTGCTGACTCAGTTTCCAGTGTAATCACTTCGCCAACTTTTACATCAGAAACGGCTTGAGCTATATCGCCTTTTTGCTGTACTTTTGATTGCAAAGCGTTATTTAATGCATCAGTTCTTTCATTTCCCTGCAATACCTGTCCCGATGGAGATATAACATTAGTGCCGCCCGTAGATAAAGACTGAACAGTAGTTCCATCATCTAATATTTTTGATGATGTAACTCTTGTTTGCTGCCCACTACCAACCAAACCCTCAACCGCAGTAATATCTTGTAATACTTGCTGACCGTTACCGGCCTGTAAATTTTGCAATGTTTCTAATGATTCAGTTAAGTCAATATCTTCACCGGCTTCAATTCTGTCTTGAAGATTAGATATATTATCGAGCATGAACTTAGTTGCGCCTTGAACATCACCGTTAACAAGGAAAGGCTTTAACCTTTGCCCTGTTTGGTGGATATTCTGTAAGCGTTGTGTGGCTCTATTACCCTCTAAAGTTTGAGCGTTAATATCAACGTTTTGTTGCTGCTGTTGCACCTGTAAAGGATTTAATAAGGCTTGTTGCTCTGCCTGCTGACCTCTAATGTCACGCGTTTGTGAGTTCATCAAAGCGTTTTCAAAGATATTAATAGCTTGTGAAGATTGAGGCACAATGCCTGCTAAGTTTATTCTTGCATCAATAGCCATAATTAACCCCCTCCGCCAAATATCGCGCCACCTAAATTAAGAAGATTCTGAACTCCGCCAGCCCTAGCGTTTGCTGCGCCTATCTGACCTGAAGCTAAGGCGTTGCCTATATCAGTCTGTTGATTGGCTAGTTGAGAACCTACACCTAAAGCGGTATTCGCTTGAGACTGAGCCACATTTAAGCCTTGGTTTATTTGGTTTTGAATTGCGTTTTGTTGGTTGGCTATAAGCGGTTGGGCTGTTAGTAAGGCGTTATTATTTAATTGCTGAAGAGTATCACCCGCAGACAGTCGACCTCTTGCCGCTGCCAGTTGATTAGTTTGAGTGTTAGCGTTATCTAAGCCCATTTGAAATAGTGGGTTATTTTGCAAGAAATCAAACTGAGCATTAGGGTCAGTTAAGAAGCTTGATTGATCTAAGCCTTGCTGTCCTAATTGCTGGAATGGCTGTAAAAAGCCTTGACCTTCAACTTTGCTGCGCTGCAATTCTTCTAACGCCAATTGACCGGACTCAGCTTGCAATGCTGCTCCCTCTTGTGCTGCGTCTGCTGCTGTTGAGCCTGTTACTCCACCAACTACGTTTCTAACGAATCCCATCTTGAAGCCTCATTACATTTACATTATAAGTTTTACCGTTTTTTATATAGTCGTTTTGTTTAACGTCAATTACTTTAAAGCTATTCAATAAAGCAAAGGCTAAAACGTTTTTATATAAATCTGGTATCTCTGCGTAAAGTGGTAGAGTTCCCCGAAATAAAAGAGATTGTTCTCCGAAATTAATCGCGTGTTCTTTTCTGTGATCTGGCAATACCTGCACGTGGCATTCATTACCGTCTAAATATTTGTGGTAAACCATTAAGCCGATTATATCACCATTAACATACCCTGCATAATATGTGTATTCGTCGCTGATAGGTGGCTCAAAGTCTTTTGATTTAGGGCTGCTGTCATCGTTGATACAGTCATAAATAACAGGATTGCATAACACCGCTTTTATATCATCGATATTAGTGGTTTTTTTGATTATCATGAATCGAAAGTCGTTGCTGTTATTGTTACGCTAACAGCGCCATTTATTGACGACTTAGCTTCTATTGTTCCGCCATTTAATACCGACTGACCTATCATTGCTGGCGCTAAGTCGTTACCTTCTGCCCTGATGTTTTTATCGGTGATTATTTCATTTAAAGAATCCGCGGTACCAACCTGAACAAGTCTCACGCTAAACTGTACATTACCAGCCGAGTAATTATTAAATACTGCCGCGTCTATGCCTACTCTACTTATTGGTGACTGTACAGTATAAAGTGATTGCCAAGCGGTCGTTAATGCTATGGCTGAAACTATTGGTGTTAATGGGGTGCTTGCCATTATATATCCCCTACTAAGGTTATTGATGCTGAAACGTCACTTGACGCGCCTGAAGGAACAAGGGCCGCTATAGATATGTATTCCATAGGTCTTAATTCATTTATAACCCTTTCCAAGTCAACTAGTAAATCAGACCTTGTTTGATAACAAGCAACAATATCGCCACCTGTTATGACGGTGTTATCTATAGCGAACTCATCAAGCTTTGCTGCTTCGTCTTCATATTCCCACGTAAAAAAACCTGATGTTATAGGGTTTTTGTAAACATAGAATGTTGTTATCTTTGCTGACTCTGTAGCTATACTTAAGTCTTTTAGAAATATGCCGGCCCTGTTTGGCAGTCCGTTAAAGGTTAACCTGTTCCTAATCGCTAAAATATTTCTTATGCTTCCTGATGGTATTGTTTGGATATTACATTCACCGTCAGACTTACCGTGAATAATGTATTTACCTTCTACAAATAATGCAGCGCTACCGCCTTGTACTGAAATATTAGTTGTATTGCCAACGTTTCTAGCTGCCCAGCCAACGCGAAAAATGGGGTTAGGTACGCTTGGCTTTACTGCTGTATTTGCATATTTATGTATATGTACTAACTCATAACGGCCAGTATCAGGGTTTTCAATAGAGAAGAATGTATTGCCGAAGCCTAAGTATTGAAACTGAACCTTATAAACATTACCGAATTGCGGGTTAATATCTATGTTTGGATTAACATTCCAACTAGCCTTTGGGGTAAAGCCCTCTGTCGGTAGTGCGCTGACTGCTATTTCAACAAATGCCGCTACAGCTGTTGCTGATAAAAAGGTAAACGCACCGCCGCCAAGCTCAGGAAGTAAAGCCATGCAATTAACCACACCTAAAACTGATGTAAAGCTATAACCTGGAACTTGTGCCAAAAGAGATTCTGATATTTCAAAAGCGTTTTCGTTTATACTGCTATTTGTTAGCGGTACAACATAGGGAGTGCCGTCTATTGTTATTGTTGCATTTTCAGCACCACCCGCACCCGTTGTTATTGTTAATTCTTGTATTTCTAAAGCGCCATCAGTCGCAAACACTACCCCGAATTCTTCATCAAGATAACCAAAGCCTATCAAGCTTTCAGATGAAATCATTCCAGATACTTGAAAGCTATCAGGTAAGCCAACGTTAAAAATAGCACTTGTTTCAGACATTAAACCCTGTCCAGATTTATAGGAGACTTGCTGGTCTGAAGTTACTGTTATTACATTACTTGCACCTGTGCCGGTGTTAGCCTGAAACATTGAATTAAGGTTGGTAACAGTTCCGCCAATTCCAGCGGTAAATATATTTTCTGTTATGCCGTATTGCGCTGTTATTTGCGCCCTTGGCGTTAGCTCTGCTACGGCAGCAAGACCATAAGCTGTGACTAATGCGCCATTATCTACTGGTAACGGGTCAGGTGATACGACATTAACATTCATCGGATCAGGAAAAGCGTTGTTACTCATTTATATTTCACTCCAATCAGTGCCATCAAAAACCAAGTGCATACTGTAATTTAACACATTTATTACCTTGTCAGTAAATCCATCTATTGAGCCGATAACGTTGACCGTGCCGCCTCTTCGCTTTATATGTACTTCGTCGTTTTCTATTGCTTGAGGGTCTAAGGTTACACTTATTGCCGCTACATTTTTACAGATTATTATCTGAAACTCTTCTGCTAATAAATCTGTTACTGTACTTACTATTTCAAACTCCTTTAATTCAAGAGAGTTTATCCGTGCGGCGTTCCTGCTTACTCTTGATGATGAGCTACTGATATTTTGCTTACTGTTATCTATTTCATCAGTTGTTCCGCCTGTTCTTTGCCACAGCTGAAACAGGATAGTTTCTATCTGTTCAAAGTAATTTCTTTTACTAATATCACCAATAAAATCTCTTGGTATGTCTAGTTGTGGTGGTGGATTGACATTAACGGCCATTATTTGCCCGCCAATTTTAAATCTATATTCGCACTATAAACAGAATAGTTAACAGGGTCAGTAGATGAAATTCTTAGCATGCAATCATAAAAAGTCTTCATATTATCCCATTTTACTTTTAATACAAATTGACCTAGTCGACCGACTTTTGGCCATGCGCCCGCTTTCCATGTTCTACCTCCATCATATGAAGCTTCAATAATTATACGAGGGTTATCGCCTTGACCAGTAATTAAGCCTACACCAGTCTCCATGCTAATCAATACGCTTGACATAGTTATTGCATCACCTAAAGCGCCACCAATTAAACGAGCGTCGATGTTAGATGTGACTCTTGTTCGCTTGAGTGCTTCGCCATTGTTTTCATAGGTGTCTAAATCTAATAAGTAAACACTACCGTTATCAGCATCAGCCACATAGTTTTTACCATAAGCGCTGATTACACTTGAGCCTTGCCACTTAGCGCCTTGAATGCCGCTTGATAATTCAAACCATCCATTGTCGGCTAGCACTTCGCTAACTGTAAAAGTTTTATTTTCACTAGGGAATGTTATCGTGTAAAAGTTTTGCCCTTCAAATGTGTATGTGAATCCTATCGCGTCATCTATCACGCTAAATTTAGATATAGCATTGCTTATCGCGTCTGAGCTTATGCGCTGCTTACTACCTGCCTGCGCTCTGTAAATTGCGCTGTCATCACCTAGCCAGTAAAAAGCCTCATCAGTCTTAGCAATTGAATAAGGAGCAGCTAAGCCTATGTTAAAAATACGACCTTGTAACTTGTCGATAGGCGGCGAACCTACGCCAGAATTATACCAACCAACAATTGAACGAACGCCGCAACGATATATAATTTCTTCAAATACAAAATCCCTAACCATTGCATCAGGTAATGTTTCTTCGCCTATGCGATTCAATCCGCTAGCTTCTGCGCCGTTACCAACATTTGAAACAGTTGAGAAGTCAGCAAAAGTGTAAATAAATTGATTGTTAAAGAAGTCTACGGATAAAGCACCTGTAATATTAACGTTGGTTACTTCTGAAACTGCATTGGTATCTGTGGTGTATTGCCATACCTTTTCACTCGGCACAACTATAAACATATTAATTCCATCATCAGCCATTATACATCGCTTAGTGCCTGGTATTGTTCCGCGAAAAGTATGAATACCTAGGCGATCAATCTCATATAGTGAAGTACCTTTAACTTGATAAAGTATTTCAGCCATACGATGAAAGCCGCGATCTTTACCTGCCGCATTTCCTGATAATTTTAAGCCAGGGAACGGCATTAAAACATACTGGTCTTTGCCTGATTCATCAAACTGTTGATACCAGTTAACTGTTTGCTGACTAGATAAAGGCTTAGACCTGCTCTGGTAAGATGGCCCTGTAATTCCAATTGGTACAGTTACGAATGGCATTAGACCACCATTCCGCAATCAAGACTCATTGATGGAGCTGGCCCATAACGACCTTTTTTATCTGCTTTGTTAGCGCCTTTGATGGCACTAATAAATAATTGAGTGTACTTTTGTGCTTGCTCGTTATCTTGTGAGAAAAAGTATATTTGAGCTAATGAGCCGTAAAGATAAATACTTGGATGCTTAGTTAATATTTCGTTAGTTTGCACCAGCACACTTAATGCGGGAGCTTTACGGTAGTATTGAATTTCTATTGTGTATTCGTCATCAGGGATTCTATCAAACTGCAATTCATTACCGACTACAGTGAAGAAGTTAGGGCGACCACCCGCAACTTGTTTAAACATCTGCTCTGGAGCTTGAAAACGCAACTCTCCACCATTATCTCCAGTAACTAACCTAATGCTACGCGCTGATTCAAAGTCATCAGGTAAAGATAGGTATTGCCCCGCAGTTAAAGCGGTCGAGATTGTCTCCATACTACGAACGGTTAAAACTTCGATTTCATTTGAGTACATAGCATTTTCAGCTAATTGAATAAAATCAGGTATTTTTTCACCCAAATCGTCACGGTGCGACCAGTCGATTATTTCTTTAACTAAGTTGTCGTAGTTATCCAGCATTAGATTACGCCTTGTTTTGTTCTTAAGAAATTCCACTCTGAGGAGTTGAGCTTTGCTAATAGATACTTTCTATTACATACGGCTAAAGGGTTTGAATCTGCATAGCCTTTCTTTTTCATATCTTCGCGCCACATCTCCAAAACAATAGGAGGGATAGAGGCCATTTTATGCATATCACCTTTAAAGCCGCCGGATTGATTGCTTAATTCTTGTTTGTTGGCAGCTAAAAACGGGTTAACATCTTGTGTCTTGTGAACCTTAACCTTTTTATCAACAACGCTATAAGTTTCTAATATGCCTGTTTGATAATCTAAATCTCTCATTTAAACAGCCTTAAGATTCTTAAAGTATTCGAACTCTTTAGCGGTGCATGTGAACTCTTCACCTTTTTTAACTGTACCTTTGCTAGTGCATAAGCCTTTTAATGCCACGGCCTTTTTACTTGTTGTTTTTTTATTTGTTTTTATTTCGTCAGTCATAAGTCACCTGTAAAATTAAAGGGGAGTCCATTCCCCTATATTATTCTATGCAGACAATGCAGTAATGATACCGCTTGCTTTTTCGTTACGTGCTTCAAGTGTGTACTCGCTCAAGATTTGAACGCGATCACTATCACCAGTTTTAGCTAGTGGAGTTTCCTCGAAGTCAGTAACCGAAGCCATTGCCCACATATCCATCTGTAAAACTAACAGTGAAGTTTGAACCATGAAACGGTTAGGCACTACAGCCAACGACCCAAAGTCTGATACGTAAATATCAATAGCTGTATGAACTGTTGCCGCATTACCATCTACTACACGTTGAGCAGCACCGGCTGCGCCACCGTTAACAATACCGGATAAGGCTTGCTTAACAGTTGAGCCGACCATAATGGTATCTGGCTCACCGCCATTATCCCAACATGAAGCTAATACAGCTTTCAGGTCTGATTCTGCAAATACTCGGTTAGTACCAGGAGTGTTTACATCAGTACCATCACCAGTAGGAGCTACAAAACCTGTACCACCGCTAAAGTTAGTAGCCAACCACGATTCAACACCAGCTAATTCACGCGCCACTGATTCAGAACCGACAACCTTAGCCTTGTTAGCTAACATCGCTGTTTCCATATCATTCTTGAGCAACTTACCCATTTTCATGATTTGAAGGCTCATTTCATCACCACGACCAGCGCTATCAATTTGACGCTGTGTTACGGGTAACGCGAGGAACTTTACTAGAAATCTGAGTGTAATTACCTAAGCGCACCGTTGGGATTGCTGCGGTAGTTGTAGCATCATTACCCTCAATTACAGCATTATTAGCCGCTGCACCTAAAGTATCTGTTTGCCATTCATGGTTAGTAGCTGTTGCTGCGCCATGAGAAATACCCGAAATAAACGGGGTCGAAGTTGGTGAAATATCGTAAATGATATTTGATAAATCTTCACGATTACCAATCGCGTCGTATGTGCTTACCGTATCTGCTGGAGTAGCCATTTTAATTCTCTCTTAATTTAGTTAATTTGTCGTTTCGCTGTGCGTAATGCTGCAGCGTTTTGGACGTTCGGATTTTTATTAAATGCTTTCTGAGCTTTATCGACTGCGGTATCAATACCTCTTGCCGCCGCTCTTGGTTTTGTACTTACCGGCGCTTTGCGTACCTTCTTTTCAATCGCCGCATTACTGGCTGATTGAGCTTTGTATCGCGCAGCATCTAACATAACTTCGTAGTGCTTAGCTTCAAATGATGATAATTCCACTTGACCAATGCCGCGAGTTTCTGCGTACTTAGTCATTAGGTTAGTATCATCGATGAACTTTTGTGATTGCTTGCCGTTGTCCATCCATTCGGGATGATTAGCAAATAAATCAGCACTTACTTTAGCCATATCTACACTAGGTTGTTGAGTCGCGGTTTTAGCTGAGTTAACAAACTCTTTAAGCTTCGATTGCTTCTCGGTGTACTTAATGTATTCCTCTGGTTCGTACTCTCGCATTTCTGCAATTTCTTCAACAGTTTTTGTATCTTCGTTTAACATTGCCTCTAAAGTTAAAAGCTTATCGTTAAGTTCAGATTCTTTAACCGCGAAATCAGCCTCTTTAACTTTGAATGCATCAACATCCCTAGCATGGCCTGTAGTTTTGCGAGTGTAATCAGCTTGCCTTAGTTGCCCTTGCTCCGCCTCGTAAACGTCTTTAAGGTTTATTTCACGTCCTTTGTACTCAACGTAAAGATCCTCGCCCTCGTCTTCGTCTGTAGCTTGTGCAATTTCAGCTTCTGCTGCTTCTTCAATCTCCGGTGCAACTTCCTCATTAGCTAACGCCTCTGTTTCAACTACTTCTTCGATTGGTGTATCTTCCGACACATTAACTACCTCAAGATTTTCGGTTGGCGCTGTAACAGGCTCCGAAGTTCCGCGAGATACTTTAATTCTTTCTAATATACCTTGTTCTTGTGTTTGCATTGTCAGTCCTATTGGTTGTTGACGTTAAATAATATTTCTTACTGTGTGCTTTGATTGCTCTAATAATGATCGCGCATCTTTACCTGACTTAATCTCTTTGGTAAATTTGCTAACGAATAACTTTAATACTTGCGCCTGATTCCATGCTGCTAGTCGCTCAGCCTCACTGTTTAAATCCGTACTTTCAAACTTATTAAGTAAATCACCACGTACAGTAATAATAAACTCCTGAATCATTGGATCGTTAAGTAATTGCTCTGCACGTTGAGCGCGTTGTATTGTATTTTTAAGTTCTATTTCTGTTCTCATACCAATGCTCCAGGTACATCTTTCGAGTATTTAAGCTCTAGGTCAGTTAATTTAAGTGCCATTGTTTCTTGGAACTCTTTATTAGCCTGAACTTGTTCACGGTTAAATTGCTCTTGTGCTTGCTGCATACTTAGCACATCCAGTTGCGCCTTGCCTTGAGCAGTAACTAATGATGCTTGAGCCTTAATTTGCTCCGCCTCAGCTAGTGGGTTTTGCATACCCTGTACTTGCTCTTGTAATTGAACAACCATCTTGTTAAGTATTTCGTTTTCAGCCTTAAGTGTTTCATCTGGCTCGTCAGGATTATTAAAGAATTCGTCAACACGAGGAAAGCCAGCGCCTTGAACTATTCTACTTAATGTACTATAAACGTCCGCTTCATCTGCAAGCGTTGAGCCTTGCTGAATTAGTGATTGCTGAATGCCGTAAATACCTTGTAGTACTTCTAGTGACTTTTCATTATCACCAGCACCCAAACCAACGTTTGATTGCACATAGTGTGAATACTTCCAGCCTTTAGGGTTAACAGTTAACGCCTTGCCCAATACTCTAAACTCTGTTGCTGTATCTTGATAGCGCGATACAAGCCAAGCAATACCCTCATAAAGCTTTCTGAATCCTGTCTCACCATAGTTACGTGCAATTAATTCTATCTTAGCGTCTGAGCTATCTTTAACGCCATTAAATCGCGTTGCTGTTTCTTGGTTTAACTTGTCAGCATCTAAACCTTGATTGGCCAACAATGCGCCGGTAGTTTGTGCGCGTGATTGATCAACGTATTGAATAACCTGTAAAGCTTGCTGTCCAATGTAAGGAATTTGCAAAGGGAATACAGCGTTACCAGGCAATACCTGAGATCCCTCTTCCATTCTGATAATACCATTAGTACGAACGGTTAACATGTCATCTAAATCAACGTCGGGATGCACAACGTTACGCGGGTTATTAACCATGTAAATATTGTCATTCATACCACGCTGTAAAGCTGTCTTTTGTAACTGGTAAGGATAAGTTATTTCTGCGCGACTGCGACCAATAGCCTTATGAGGCATTAAGATTGCTGATAATGAAGCGTATGGCACATGGTTAAAGTATTCGTTAACTAGAACCTTATTACCTGAAATCATTACGTGTCTGCGCTCTGCAATGCCATCCCCATCAAAATCAATCTTGACGTATAAATCAGATATTTCTACATTCTGACTGGCCCAATCGTTAATCGTTGTATCGTAATTTGAGCCGCCTTGATCGCGATTACGTACAGCGTCAATATTAGATGTACGGTTATCTTCTTCGTCTACAGTTGATAGTTGATCAATAATCTTTTTATCAAAGCCTTCACTTAACAATTCACCGCGAGTCTTGCGAACCCTATCACCTACCATTTCAGCGTCGTCAATTGATCTTGCGTTACGAGTTATTAAAAAGCTTTCAGGTGGTATATTTATAATACAAACCTTTTGCTTTTCAGTAGTAACACGGAACTTAATATTAAACTCTGCAACTTCTGATGGTGTATCACCAATTATTTCAGACTCTTCTTGCTCTGCGACTTCAACCTTAACCTTGTCAACCTTTGAGCCTTTCAAGCTTTCAATGATTGCTTGAATTTCTTGAGCATCTACACCTTCATACTCGACAACTTCAACCTCTTTTTGTTCTTCAATGAAGTACTTTACGACACCGTTCTTTTGAATCTCTGCATCCTTAAGCCAGTTATGAATGATGTTAAAGCTTTCAGGTTGTGAGCGAACAATCCAGTTAACGTACTTTGTTTTTTCTTCAGCTTCTTGAATCTCAACTTCTGATTCAGTGTTAGGTTGAAACGTTACTACATCACCAGAACCTAAAAAGATTCTAGCAAGTGATGGCATATCAGCCTCAACAACATCTGCAATATCAGTTGAAACTACACTTGATTGATTTGTAATAGCTGAGAATTCACCGGACTTATCACCAAGATAAGCGGATAAATATTTAGTGTTTTCTTTTGAGAATTCGCCGTTATATGTCGCTGCGTCTTCTTCTGCCTGTGACAGTAAGGCAACTAATTCTGATTCTGTCATCTTATTTTGCATTAAAAAGCACTCGATGATTGATGGGAAGTTGTTTTACTTATTATAACTTATGATATAGACTTAAAACATATAGCGCTTTTGTAATTAGGCATAGCGTTCTATCGGGGTAAAACACCATGAATATAGTTAATCTTGAAGAATTCAAGAAACTACCAGAAGGGGCTCTGTTTATGAAATATGAACCTTGCTGCTTTGAAGACCTACAAGCCAAAGGCGAAACACTGAAACATGACTTTCTTAGTCAGAATATAACTTATTGGCCTGATTGTAATGGAAGTGATGATTTTACTAGAAAACTATCTGAATCCGAAGCGGCAGGGAGTGATATTTTAATGGATTTTGATTGCACTGGTAGAGATGGCTGTTTTGATAACGATCAATTATTTGCCGTTTATGATAAGCGCGATATTGAAATGCTAATAAATAAATTAAACAGGTGCAAGGTAATGGCATATGAATAAATTCACACTAATAATACACAACAAAGGCTGGACTGTTAAAGATGCCTGTTCTCGATGGGGCATTAGATACGAGACTTATAACAGGCAGTGTAATAACGATAAGTTCTATAATCGTTTAGAAGATATGTGTAACGGATTAGAGGATAGATTAAATGATTAAATTATTTCAGTGGCTTATCTACGGGCATTCACATAAGTATGAACAAGTAGAAGTTTGCCAGTTGTCATCTGAGGGGCGAGTTATTGGCAAGATATATATCATGAGGTGTGAATCTTGTGGATCAATGAAGACATTTGAGGTGATTAAATGACTAACTGCGAAAAGAAATTGGACGCGCTTATTGATGCGCTGGGGTTTGATGTTGAGGAAGTGAATGAGCAAGCAATACCTTCTGGTCAGATTGTTATTCCTCATAATTACAAGATAACTAAGCGCAACGGTCAACTTAGACATGCTAGTGAGGTATTCGGATTTACTGGTAAGCTGCCGCTTGATTGTCGCGTGCCTTGCGTTCCTCTACCTGTTCAATCTAAATCTTGGGGTTGTATTGTTGAGTATTGCTCTGACCACGCTGAAGATATAGAGATAGGAATCAATGATTTTGGCACACTTCGACCTATATGGGAGTTTATGACAGGAGATAGAGAATGATTGAATATATATTAATTAGTTATGTGGTGATGTTCTTTTGGTGTGCGTATTCAATGATTGCTGCCGATGAGTCATTCAAAGGTTTATTTAAGATGTGGATACTTTCGCCAATATCATTCCCTTTCGCTTTGTTGTGTAAACTTATAAGTTGGTAATAATATGAAAATGCTTAGAAACTTTAAATGTTCAAACAATCACATAACAGAGAAGTTTGCCGAACAAGATGAATTGATTGCTATATGTGAAGAGTGTAACGAGGTAGCAACTAAGATGTTAAGCGCCCCTCGTTGTTTCGGAAATACTACTGGTGGTAGTCCGTCAAGTAATTACTCTAAACCACGTTAGATCGCCCATAGTTTAACTTCTTCTTTGTCTTATCCTGCCGCACTGGTTCAGCAAATGTCAGTGCGGCAGCATCACCATAATCAGGGCTAAAGCCGTACTTTTCCTTTATTCTATCCTTACGCCATAACACGCGCCTATCCTTGCTGTCATAACTAAATGGGCTGGCACATAAATCAGCCTGCATTTCATCATCATCAGGTATCATTACCGGTAAGGACTCATCAACTAACCAATCAGCTAACTCTTGCCATATCTCATTTCGTTTATTAGTGTACTTCTCAGGATTTAAAGGAGTTGAACCAAAATTAACGGCTTTGACGCGCTTCTTATATCCAAGCTCATGAAGCCTATCAACTAAATCAGCACCAGCGCCATAATCAATAAACATCATGTCAGGCTCCTTGTTTGCTATAGGGCATTTAGTGTCTAATATCTTCTTACAAATAGCTGTATTCTTACCTAAAGCATTACACTGCTCACCTATATATGATTCCATGCCGTACATCTTACGCCCTTGCCTGCGAACAATGGCGAACCTATCACCGCCACGACTTGGATCGACACCGACAACTAGCGGGCCATTACCGGCAACCACTTCTTTACGTGCCTTCATGCAGTGAGATGATGTTATTAATCCGTCACCACCTGATACCTGAAAGGCTTCTGCTGCGTTCATTGGGTACTCTTGCTTAAATGCTTTACCACCGTCAACACCATCAGTGGTTAATTCTGCGACTTTCATTCTTCGCCAATACATTTGCTCTTTGTTTAATTTGTAATGCTTAGCAAGTACCTCCTCTTCGCTAGTCAATGCGAATCCATCAGGTAAGTCTTTGCAGTATTCTGATTGCCAGAACCACGGCACAAATATAGCCTGAAATTCTGATAAGCCTTTCTCTGCTAATTTCCATTGCTCGTGAAAGAAGTTGCCAACACCATTGGCTGTACTCTCCCATATAACCTCCGTACCTGGTGCATCAGGAACCGCTTGCATAATCCCTTTTGTGTGCTCACTGGCATTCATCCAGAAAGCAACCTCTGAACCATGAAAGTATTGTAATGTTTGACCACGCCCGACCGCCTTATTCCCTGCTGTACCTATCTTGTAGCCAGAATCAAGCACGCCAAAGTGTAATTCTTTAGCGTTAGCCGCACTAGCTGAGGGCTTAACAAAGTGGGGTAGGTTTTCATAATAACGCTCAGTCATTTCAAACAGTGCATTTGTTGACTCACCGTCATGTGTAAGTATAAAAGCTCTCACGCCTTTATTGTGCGTAGTCTTGTGAATGAATCGACCACCAACGTAAGTAGATGCACCCTGTTGACGACCTTTTAAAAGTATAGCTCTAACTTTGCCAGTATCTTTTATTTGTTGCTCAAGGCGATTGTGAATGTATACCTGTGCATCATTCAGCGTGAAAGGTTGAAGCCCTTTATCCTTGGTTCGTATCTTTAGGCAGTTACGAGAATAAAAGGCGAAGTCATCTTTTAGTTGTTGGCGTTTATCACTCAAGACCGTCTAACCATTGCTCATGGGTTAACTCAACATTAGTTTGCTCAACCTCTGTCTTGTCTTTCCAGTCAAAGTTATTTTTAAGGTTGAATATCAAGCCTGTTACATTGTTGCCGTATAGCTTTTTTTCTAAATGAGATTCAATTCTAGCCCTTGCCCTTCTTATAGTGGGGAAATATTCTTCTTTATTTGAGTAGTTAGTAATTGTTTTTCTATCCACCCCTAAGTGCAATGCCAAGCCTGACATGGTTGGAGCGTATATTTTATCCTCAACACCATCCTTGATATTGATTATATAAGCATCTTCACTAATAAAGAATTCTTCAATCTTTTCCTCTAAATCTTCCACTGCTTTAAATGCTAGTGGCGCACCCACTTTGTTTTTCATTTTTGTCAGTCCTTACGGTTATTGACGATTGTATTATTTAGGTTGAGAAGTAGTCCAGTTTGTAATAGATACATCATCACCGATTGACCAAGTAAGCGTATTTAAAATCATATCTGTTCCGCTTGTTCCTGCGCTACCAACTCGACTAACTGCCGCACCACTTGTTTTGGCTACATAGTGAACTTGAGTTCCTGCGTTTGCCACTGTTGCGGTTACTGGTGTTACTGCATTCATTGACGCTGCTCTGGCCGATGCTGTTGCAAATGCTGTTGCTGGCAATGTCAATGTAATTAATACCGTGCCTGTTGGGGCGGAATCAATATCTGCCGCTGCTCCTGTTCGTATTTCTACTGAGCCACCGTTTAAAAGTACGTTACGAGCATCTAGGGCCGCGTTGCATTCTGCTATTGAGCTTTGTGACATTGTATTATCCTTTATCTGTCCAGATTGTATTTACTGGTGTTTGTGTTGTGTAATTAGTCACCACTACCGGCTTATCAGTCCAGTTAGCAGGGAGCCTTAAAAATGAATTATCAGCAAAACCACTAAGTGTCTCTGTTACCTGCAAGGTTATATCTTTGGCTATTGTAACATTAGAGCCATCTAAAAACGAATTAAGCACCTCTGTTACTAATAATTCAATATTCGCAGAAACATTAACTACTGAAGAGTCAACGAACGGACTGAGTGACTCGGTCACACTTAGAGCTACGTTTCCGGCCTCAACTATCGTTACTGATGAATTTTCGTTAAATGGGTTTAATAATTCGGTTATCGATGCCGTTATTGATACTTGCGGCTCTATATTTAGTGCTGATGAGTCAGTGAACGCAGTTAATGCCTCTGTTATCGTAGCGCTTACATTGTAATCTATACTTACACTTGAGCTATCAGCAAAAGAATTTAATGCCTCTGTTACTGTTACTGATATACCGCTACTAGCCTCAAGGAATGCACCTATAAAGCCTTGTGGCCCCGTTCCTGCTGTTGCCAATACTGATATTGCCTTTGTCCTATAATCACCACCTGCAAAATTGACCAGTTCAGCGCTAGTATACCCCGTCAGCCCTGAGCTACCTGTGGCGTCTTCAGATGCACATGTAGTATAGACGGCACCACCACCATCGTTATAATCAGCGCCCGTGTTGTTAAATGCGAAATTATTAGTCTCTATTTTTGATGGTGATGACGCTGAAGAAAATGCAGATCCGTTTATATCTGCCCCGAAAAACAAACAGTTTTCTGTTTCATACGTAAACGAATTAGATGATATTCTTTGACAATAATCTGCCCCTGTTTCACATTTAATTACTGATTTTGATAGCTTTCTTCCTGTACTTGTATTACCTGGGTTGTAAGCCGTACCGTTTGTTGTTTTATGTATAAACATTTCATCGGCAGTGGAGTCTTGACCGGATAGTGTTAGTGAAGATGGTGTTCCAGATGAAAAGCATCGGAATTGCTTTATTGATATGTTGACGCCAGAAACAGTCACAGACCCAGCTTGAGGGCATAATGTATCGTTTGTCCCATCATACTCTTCACCTACTTTAGCGTAGGCAGCTGCCCCGTGTACTGGCGCTCCTGACAATACTGCCGACCCTATACTGCCAGATAAAACAGCCTCAATTTGAGAGCCATAATCAATACCAGACTCAGCAGCCCACCAAAGAGTTAGTGTTGCATAATCTTCACTTCCGCCATGTCCAGCACCAACAAGTGAGACTCTAGGCATTAGTTAGCTCAATATAACTTAATAACGTTGACTCATTAGCGGATACAGTGCCAGTCGTTAATAGCTCAATATAAAAAGGATCGTCGGCATTTGGTTTTTTATAACGCTTTGCGCCTGTAACTAATTCTTCGTTTAGCTCTGGAGAAATGTCAGCTATAACTTTCACATAATCTTTGTGTAGGGTGTTAACCTCTTTACCTTCAAAGGTATCAATTGATAATGAGTCTATAACATCCCCGATAATTTTATTTATATTAGGCTTGTTAACTCTTAAGATTATGTGTTTGTATAGAGCCATTACTTACCCTTATTTATCTAATTTACTGAGAATTGTCACGATTAAAACTTCCACTTTGAAGGGTCTATACCTAAAGCGTAAGCGACACAGGCAGCAAAAACCAAAAACAATAACTTTCCTGCATTACTTCCGAACCCGTCTTTTACCTTGTCCCTAAAATCATGATGCTTTTTAGTTCTTACTATTATTGGCCTTGAGAATGCTTCAAATTCATCTTGCCTTTCTTTAATGTCAGAAACGCTAGTAGCCAAATATTCATCCCTAACATCTCTTTCTTTCATCTCAATTAATAAATTTGATATTTGCCTTGCCACTGCTGTTTGTGCTTTTGTGTTTTCAGTTTGAGCCATAGACATATCAGATATTGAGCTTTTTAAAACCCTTAAATCTGTCTTAATGTCGACTACTTCTTCTTGAGATAATGGCATACTTTATTTTTTCGCTTGATTACTAATAATACTATTGTAACAAAATGACAGAGAGTAGCCAATATCAAACATATTAAAGACCCCATTAACAGCTTTTCCCATAAATGCCTGTAGCCTTCTGAAATTAGCAACTGACACAATGACACAAAGATGAATAACAAAAACAACGTATTCATAAGAAACGTAAATAAGCGTCTGAGTGTTTGGGTAAAAGTAAGCATCGCCAGCCATAGCAGTTTGAAATAAGATCATAATACCATAGAAAAGAGTAACCTTGATGTTCTTGATAACCTCAAAGCAAACCTTGTAACAAATGCAGTATAGTGATGCATAGCCAACAAAGCACCCTATAGCGCTAAGTCCAATATTGCTCATAGATAACCCGTATAGCTCAATAAATAAAAAGGCCCCAATATAGAAGCCTTTTTTGGTGGTTAGGTATGAAACAAAGTAAAGACCAATCAATATCAAGCTTAAATTAACGCTTTGATTTAGTTCTAGTTGACTTGTTTGACTTACCTGGTTTAACTGGTTTAACTGGTTTAGTTGTTCCCATGCTAAAAATTCCTCTATCATTTGAATTAGCCTCTATTGTATCATTTACTATATTCTTTTACTAAGTCTGGTTTGTCTAAATAGCCAACCCTAAGCTTAACTTTGCCCTTTGCGTAATCAGCTGGCGTTATCTTATGTACCGGGTAATTTGATTCTAATACACCTAGCTTTACATGCGACAACCCTAGTAATTCAGTGCAGTACATAAATATTTCAGAGTGTATATTTTTTACTGATTTAAACATTGAAAGAAAAGGCTCCTTAAAATTCTTTTCAAACTCAGTTCCTTCTACATCCTCTCTGAACTTGTGAAACCTATCTAAATCATAACCAATTATATTTACACCGCATAGCCGCTGTATTGCCATATCACCTTTATAACCACTAAGCCTTTCATTTAATGGTACAGCATGAACGCCTTTAATCTTTCTCTTAATGTAAACTCCAGCAACCCTGTCATTATGTGTAGACTCGTAACAAAGCACGCCATGCTCATCATCAATTATAATCATCCCAACATGTGACCACTTACACCAAGTAAGGAGCTGTATTGTTCTAGCTACCTTACAGCGACCAGAAAATAAAACTATATCACCTGTTTTTAAGTCTGTTGGAACTGGTATTAATTTCATTCTTTACTCGTAAGCTCTTTTAATTTGTTCTTATATAATAACTCAATTTCTTTTAATTCTGAACAGGTGTACTTTTTAGGTTCGTGAGTGCCCTCTAGCCATTCGACTCTATCAAGGCCAATTTTCTTTATTAAGTTGATGCGATAGTTTTCAATGTTACCTGATAAAAAGTTATTACAATGAGCGCATTGTTTATGGCAGTTATCCTCTTCAAACCTTAATGATGGTCTAGCGCCTCTTGTTTTATAATGCCCTGCATGCCAATTACTACCACTGCTTACCGCTGTTTCTGCCCTGAATTCATTACAACTAATACATGGCCGCTTATCATCACTCATCCTTATAAATGCGTTAAATGACTTTTGGGCCTCTTTATCCCTAAGAGGTTTATCATTATCTCTAAATTCTTTCTTGCGCTTGGTATGAGCTTTGTCCGCTTTAGCTTCTCGCTCAACCTTTTGCCATTCAGCTAAGCATTTAGGCTTAATGCAAGTTTTCTGCAAAAAGAATCTAGCCTCGAATTTATCTTTACATACCTTGCATCTTGGCATTACTCATTCTCACTATTTTAAAAGCCTTTCTGATTAAGCGCATACCGACACATGATAAGCACTCTACTTTATTCTTTTCTACCTTGTCAGCTTCTTCTGAGGTGGTTATTAAGTCTTTACAGATGAAGCATTTACATGGGTGCTTACGTGATGATTTGAGCATGGTTATTCCTTTAGCGGTTAAATAAATATCTCTTTTACCGATAATTCTCTATGCGTACAAGGGTGAATAAACGCAACCTCTTCACCTCCTTGATATACGTTAAATAGCGCATAGATAATGTGATCGCACTCTAGCCTTACTCGGTACTTATTTCCATGAGCTAGTTTCGGGTGACTAATTCTATCGTCGTTTTTTACCCATTCCATAATCATTCATCCTTATCTAAAAGAAATATCTATAAAACTAAGTAGCCACAAGGTCAGTTCTATAACACCCCATCCAGCGAGAGCGCATAAAATTATAAAAGGCCAAATCAATGGTCTAAAATCAATATTAATCATAATCATTCCTTATCTTTAAATTTAATTGGTATACCTAAATCGTTATAATAATAAATAAGATTATCCATTAATACTTTAGACTCTGGCACTGTTAATAAGCTGGTAACTTCTAAACACTGTATGAGCTTCATTTTGCTTTCATGGCTGTGTTGATAGTATTCAAGCTTATCTAATAAAAACTCCATCTTATCGCCATGCTTAACGCTATTTAATATCAACGGTAATCCGAAAGCATCTTTACAGAAATTCTTAACCTCTAGCGCTGTCCTATCACCGTGATATTTTGCTATTTGATCAAACCATAAATGTATTTGATTATTACAACTTAAGCGCCTTTTACCTTCGTCCTTTACGATTGATAGTATCCATTTTCCTTGCGGTTGAGATGCTAAGAATTTATCAGATTTCTTATAAACGTCTTGGCGAATACTTAATGATATAGGCGCTTTAAATTGATTTTTTATTTTACCGCATACCATAATGTAGACACCCTTTTTTCACTTAAATAAACTTCTGATGCTATGTGCTTTATAACCTCTCCTGGTCTGCCGGTTCCTTTGAGTTTTTTTATCATTTTTATCGCGTCATTTTTTCTTGTTGTTCTGTATATTGACGAGCCATCACTTAGCGTAGATATTCTCCTTTTTAGTTTTAATATTTCACTTTCATATAGGTTTTTATAAAATCCAGATACCATGTTTATTTGAGTGTTAAGGCGGACTATCTCATCATCCTTACTTATAAAATCAGCTATCGTATCCATTACATCAACCCTCTTTTAATATCGGTTTTATATCTGCTAATAGCTTTTTTCGATAAACCTGTTTTTATTTCAACTCTATTATTGGCTATTCCGTTTTTAAGCATCTTAATAGCTAGATCTTTGTTATCTATGTGAGCGCCTTGACCTTTAAATGCTTTGTTCTTGGCTCTTTGGGTATATTCGCAATCTTTCCACGCCTCAGTGATCATTACCATACTCATGTTAACCGCCTTCCTTAACAAATACGCCATCAATCATCTGGCCTTTGCGATCTTTAATATCACTGTAAGCATGCTCAAGGCATTCTGTGACAGTTAAATTATGTTGCTCTGCGATGATAGCAAGTACAACCATGCAATCACCAATGTCATCTATAGGGCTTTTACCCTTACATAAATTATCTGATAGCTCGCCAACTTCCTGCATTAACTTTAAGCACTGGTCTTTAGCTGTCCCGCCTTTAATGATGTTTCTATCGTTTGCCCAAGATATGATTTTGCTAAATAATTCTTTCATAATATAAATCCTACTAAATATGGTATCGACTCTGGGTGGTACGTTGTTATTACTGCTAATGAAACTGTGAGTATAAACGCGACTGTGTGAATGTTATTGCCTAAGCTAATGCGCATATTAATAACCAAATAGAGAAAGCTGCTGATATAACAATCATAGATACTGCTGTTATTGTATGCTTCAGCCTTGGGTGATTAGTTCTATTATCTTCGTTAAAGTGTTCGTTGAATATCTTCATGCTTACTCTCCTTGGTTAAGCTCGTCCATGAGCTGATGTTTACTTATTGATTTTTAAATCCATCACCTGATTGATAATTAGGCTGTTGAAACTGTTGTGGCTGTTGCTGCTGAAAGCCACCTTGTTGATTGTTACCTTGTTGTGGCTGAAATTGCTGCTGTTGCTGAAATCCGCCTTGACTTTGCTGTTGCTGTTGCTGTTGCTGTGGTGCGCCTTGTGCAGTATGGACGTAACCCAATCGAGCGTTAAGCATATCAATAGATAGCATTACACTTTCTTTACCTTGGAACGAATCAACCTTTAATTGCTCTGCCGACACTTCAACAATAGAACCTTCAACTAATGCGTTAGTGTAAAACTGTATTTGACCTGCTGACTTAGCGAAAATAACCGCTGAATAATTACACCAATCATCCTCTTTTGTTTTCGGGTCGCGATACTTAACACCTAATCTAATACCAAAACCTGTTGAATCGCCTGCTTGAAATATATTTGCTGGCTTGTTTAATTTGCCTGTAATAGTTGTTGCCATTTTCTTTACTCTCTTTAGTTGAAATTAATAGTTAATTGTTGTGTGTGGTACTTTGTTGTCTATCAGTGTTTGTGTTGCTATCTTGGCGTTTTCAGGGTCTACCCCTGCATCTGTAAGCGCCTTGTATATAGCTCGATTAATCAACCTTATATTGTTTGCATCAGCCATTCTCACAGCCTCATCATCATCAATCTTTTTTTGTGCGATTCTTTGTCGCTCAATACCTGCAAGTCTTTCCGTTTCAATTGATGCCAAGCGATTTTCTTCAGCTAAATCGTTTTGTCGCTTTTGTTCTGCATCAGCATTAAGTTTATTATTAATCTCGTAAGCTTCAGTAATATAATTCAACCATTCATTATTGATTTTTTCTTGTGCAGCTTGTTCGTTTAATAATTTTTCTCTTGCTTGAGATGCTAGTAATTCATTATCAGCGACAATTTTATCATCAATAGCTTTTTGCTTTGCCTCTTGAGCATCATCAATAGCTTTTTGCGCTAAACGCTCAGCGTCGATTGTTGCCGCCTCTGCTGCCTCTCTCGCTATACGAGCATCGTTATCAATTTGAACCTGCTTTAATCTTGCCGTTTCCGCTATAGCTTCAGCTTCAAGCCTTGCAGTTTCAGCATTGCGATCAATATCAAATAGCTTGTTTTCTGATATAGCAAAATCCCACAATAAATCCTTTTCTTCAGCTTCTTTTTCTGCCAATTCATCGGCGATCTTTTTGGCTTTTATTTCGGCTTGCTCCGTCTCCCAATCAGTCAATGGCTTTCTTAGCTCTACTTGTAATTCTGCCAAGAACTCTTTTACCTTTTTTCTGTTAGCATCAATTTTTGCAGGTATCGCCTTGAACTCAACAGCAAGCTCTTTTCCCTGAGCTTCTAAGTAAGTTTTAGACTCAGTTACCCGCGTTATGTTTGCAGTAATCTCGGCACGCCCTTTTCCAGTCGATAAATCAGGAACGTGCAATAGCGCATCCTTTTTTATTTTTTCTAAAATATCATCAACATCATCACCTTTGGTAAAAAAAGGAATTGGCTTTAGGTTTTCTAATACTGCTAATTGATTTTCCATTTCTATTAATCCTTACTTGGTTAGTTTAATAATTAAATTGCTTTGATTAAATCTCTGTACTTATTTGCTATTTTAAATGTTTTTGCTACCTCTTTAATAACATCAGTTGGCGGTGTCCCCTCTCTTATTGCGTGAGTCATAGCCTGCAAGTTTAGATCGTAATCAGAATCCGTATACCATGGCTTATTATCATCAGGAGTTTGCTGTTGGCTAGGTTTGCTTTGTGGTGATTGTTCGCTATTGCTATTACCATCGTCATCCTTCTGGGCTAACCCAAAGATAGCAGCTAACGAATAACGCCTAAGATATGTAATAGCGTCTCCAACTCCTTGAGGGTTTGATTTTGATATAGGCGAAGAGCTCGTTGAAGAAATCCATTCACCAGTAGAGTGCATAACAATAGTTTCAACTGATACAACGCCACTTTCAAAGCTTGGCATTTGCATAAAACTTAAATTTTTACTTGGTATAATGCCTTTTATACACCTAAGAACCTCTGATAAATCAGCGTACTTTGAATTAAAAAACGGATTGTCTGAAGCCTTACTAGCTGACTCCATTGAAGACTGAACCTCACACATAGCAATAGCTATATTTTTAATTGATTCTGACTTTTCCATTAAAACGCCCTCTGTTCTTTATCAATTTCCATTAAAAATAATATAGCTTCTTGCTCTGGACTGGTAATTTCATCGCCATTAAAATAGTAAGGCTTACCCTTTATGGTTACTGTTACTGTTGATTCATCCATTATCTTCTCCCTAATTCTCTTTCGTGTGATGTGGTAGTAGTAAACACTGGAGCTATATAGTTTTTACTAGGTGTAATATTTAAAAGCTTATGGCAGCGCTCTATGATTGCGTGCGCTCTTTTTGCATCGTCACATAAGTTACCGATAGTAATTGCATCATCAATAACTAGAAATTCCAAATCATCAATCTTGCTACCAACTACTATTAGAAATTCCCAGCAATAATTCAAGTAAGCTATGTATTGATCATCGCCAGTACAGGTTATTTTAGGCTCACCCATTTGACGAAAGTTAACTTCACCTTGCTTGTGGCGTTCGATCATCTTATAGATATTCATATCAAAGCCTTTAGTAAAATTCATACCGATGTCCACAATGTGTGACCTGAACTAATAAGCTCGCATATATGCCAATCCAAGCTCGCATCTTTTCCATTTAACTCGACAATCTTTGCACCATCATCAAAATCAAATACTGATTTCTTAACTATAATCTTTGTGTCTAATGGTGGAGGGTTAACGCCTACACTTAAATATTTAATCATAATCTTGTTCCGTTCCGTTTCGATGTAGTAACTTTAGCACCTCTGGAAATTAACGCAAGCTCTTTTCATAGTATTTCTCATATTACCTTTAATATTGCTTTTACATAAGTAATAGCTTACTATTCAGTTAACTTAAATAAACAGGTAATAACAATGTCGGATTACACAACGGTACAGCTACACAAATTAACGCGAGGAAAGTTAAAGGAGATTTCAGATAAGTATAAGAAGGAATGTAAATGGCCTAATAAGCAAACTGAGATTTTAACTGACTATATTAATAAACTTCACAGCAAGGAATTCAAATAAATGAAAACACTACTAACCTTAATAAATAAATCAGCTGACTTTTTCAATAACTTATTTGGGTGTTAACATGGTCGATATAGAGTACGAATCTAACAATAAAGCAATAACAGATAAATACTGCAACAAGGTTATAGATCACAAACCTGTCATTAGAAGCGTCAAAAAAGCTGAAAGTCGTGAAACCAGGTTATCAATAGAGTTAATCCTTGAACAAAGGGAGTTAAAGGCTAATCTTGCGTTATCTTGCTAACCTACTTATAGAGTTTATATTTACATTAAAATCCATATAGCAAAAAGCCTCGATTATAGAGGCTTTTTATTGTCTGCTATTTAAACTCTTTAATAAAATCGTGACAAATGCCAGTGGCTAAAATAAATGCTATTAATTCATCTCGCTTAATTTCAACATCGCCAAGCATCACATCGTGTAAATTTGGCCCTAACTGAATACTAATATCCTTACATTGAACTCCAACTATATGAGGCTCGCAATCACTTCCTGTTATGTAGTGAAAATCATCTACTGGAAAATCTATAATATTACTCATTTTCTTCACGCTCTCTATCTATTTCCTTGAACATTCGCTTAGTTACTCCATATCCTTTGTAATGCATTATCACCAGGTTAGCCGGAAACACTCCGTTAAGCTTTTCGTATGCGTTGTAACGTAGGTAAGCTTTTGCATGTGCCATTGTTAATCCTTTATCTTTTGCTGTAACCGGTTAACTTTCATTTTAAGACTTGCTATTTCATCTTTCTGCTCAAATATTAATTCATCACGCATAGCTATAACTTTATAAAAATGATCTTCCGTCATTGGCATCTTTTCGCCTTTGGTTGGAGTAAGCGCCAGCTCGTGCCATTTCTTTTCCATGTGTTTACCCTTACTTGTCTATGTTAATTAAATATATACTGAACAGCTAAAAGGCTATAAATCATCTATAGCCCTTTGATTATCTACAATCTTACCGATCACCTTATTATGAATTTCCATCTTGATATCGTTTATATTTTATGGCTGAGCATAGCATTTCAAGCTCCTTATCCCCTCTATGAAAGCCATTTGCTGCAATCCTTTTACCTAGGTTTTCAATTGATTCATTATCCATGTTCCCGAAAAATGTAGCTATAAATGAACTTTGTATACCAACATCCGCTTTGGATAATGACTTTGCCACATCATCAACATCAATATCGTAAGACTCTTCTCTTTTCACTTTGAATTTCATCATTCCATTCCTTTAGTTAGGTTATAGTTGGTTACGGATTTAAATTATAAAACTCTGGCTCACTGTTGAACTTTAGCTTTTTATTCTTTAACTCTACAATATCTCGAAGAACCTTAATCTCAAGAATTAAGCTATTAATTATTTTGTCGGTATCTTCTGCTTTTGCGTCCCATTCAAATAATGCGTCATCATCAAATGCAACTTCAGCTATTATAAATTCATTATCGACTATTAATTTACTCATTCATTCATTCCTTATTAGTTATAGCGCCTTAGTGAGTGGTCCATCTGGTACTTTCATCCAGTGCGTAACATCGACTTGCGTTACTTCACCGTATTCTGACTCCATTTCAAACGTGTTATTTTCATGTCCGTTCTCGTTACCCCAAGGCCAGAATGCAGCTCCAATTCCTGCGTATTTTCCATGAGGCCATATTAAATAATAATCATCATCTTTCGGTAATTCATCTTTTACGCTTATCCAATTCATAATCATTCCTCTTGGTTGTTATTAACTTGGTTTATTTTCTAGTTTGAATTCTTTATACATATCCACTATAAAATTATTATCTTTCCCGCTTAACTCGCCAGTTCCAATAATTAAATTTATAAATTCTACTATTTTATTTTCTTTATTTTTCGGGGTTATATCGAATTCATACTGGTTTTCGATTAACCATTCTATGCACTCGCCCATATCCATTTTTAATAACTCTGATATTTCCATCATTCATTCCCCTGTTTTGTTTTATGTGACAATAAGTCAGACGGCTTAAAATATTTAATAAGGCCGAATTTAGGGTTTTTATCTACTGAATACTCACATTTAACAATAATTCGATTATGTGGGTTTTCATCTTGTTTCGGCTTTAATACTTTAACTGCCTTTGCCCATGCGTAAGTTGGGTGGTCTTTATGCCGATAGCTTTCACCGATAACTATATCTTTAGCTTTCATTACTCTGTTCCTTCTTGTGGTTTGATTAGTTATTAACTGGTTTATAGCGCCACGTTAGCAGCGCTAAATATTGGTTAAGCTTCTAAACTTTGATCAAAGAAGTTTCGTAACTCTTCACAGTGACTAACAATTAACTGTAACTCAAGAGATTGCATGTAATTATCATATTGATCTTGATCACCAAAATCTTTTTCAACAACGTCAAACGATGTTTTGATTGCTTTAATCTTAAAGTTTTCAGTTAATGTAAATGCAACACCATCTTTAGATAAGTTAATTTGCTTTATTTCGTAACCGTCTTCTAATAGCTCGCGAACATTATCTAACGGGTAATCGCCTTTAAATCTAGCAACATCTTTTTCTTTGTTCTGAAGTACAAGTAAGTCGCCAGCGCCAAACCCTGCAAAGTTAGTGATATTATGCTCATCTGGATCTCGCAAGCAGTTAAGCATGTTAGTCGTTAATGAATTAGATATACCACTGCAGTGCAAAGTCTTAGTTTCAATAGAACCAAGCACCTTTAACAGTAAAGACAATCCGCGCTGTGATAAATCTTCTTTACAATCGAAAATCAAAGTTTCTTTTGTTGGGTGGTAATAAGCTGAAAACTTAATAGTCTTCGGAATAACTCTTGCGCAGAACTCATTAACAACGCTTTCTGTCATTTCTCCAATCTCTTCTTTTGATGGCTCATAATCTAAGTTTTCAATTAAAAGCTGAACCTCTTCTGTTATTTGAGGCTTAGGCATATCTTTACTGCTATATACAAAATCAATTCTGTAACCATTATCAAGGCTAATCATTTGCTGCTTAGGGTTTAAGCCAAGCTTAGACCATTGGCTATCAGTTAACGGAGAGAACAATAAACCCTCTGCTTCTTCTAGTTTAGTTTCTAACATGTAAAAAGATGGCAATGCCGCTGCGAATACGTGAATGTTTTTCATTTTGTAGTTCCTGTTTAATTAATGTTTATTTGAGGTCGAGTTCAGTATAAACAGATAAATTAAGAATGCAACACATAATACATAACTTTTTGATAAACATTATACTTGACACTTTATTATACAAAGCTTACTATTGACGAAACAACTAGAGGAATAATTATGTTTAAAGAAGCGATTAACGAACAGATGATCAAATGGAAAGTAAAGAACCCTAACCAATTATCTAAATTAGCTGGCATTGATCCAAGAACAGCTTACAAGGCAGTGAATACAGATGATTATTTATCGCCAATATCTATAGCTAAGATAGCTAAGGTTTTTGGCTTTAAAGGATGGGTTGATTTTAGATTGCATGCTGTAGAAAAAAGCATTAACGAACAGGCATAAAAAAAGCGCCTCGACCAAAAGCGCTTAATTAAACAGAACAAGGCAATCATACATGAATGATAAAAAGAAATCATTTTTACTGTATTTAGATACTTTAGAAATACTTCACAAGCTAACAGATGAGCAAGCAGGAAAGTTATTAAAAGCTTTTTTGGCGTATCATTCTGAACAGGATTTGAATTTAGATCCCATGCTTGATTTAGTGTTTTTCTCGTTTCAAGCTCAATTTGAAAGGGACGGTGTAAAGTACAATACTATAGTAGAACGTAATAGAAACAACGGCTCCAAGGGTGGTAGACCCAAGAACCCAGTTAAAGCAAAAGAACCCAGTGGGTTATCTGGCAACCCAAGCGAACCCAAAAAAGCCGATAGTGTTAAAGATAGTGGTAGTGATAAAGATAAAGATAGTGAGAGTGTTAATAAAGTAACTAACGATCGCTTCGCTGAGTTTTGGGATTTGTATGGCA
>TARA_R110002096_G_scaffold123244_2_pt1 | contig 34888 bp, 31 predicted proteins | sample TARA_R110002096 | Tara Oceans TARA_R110002096 (sample SAMEA4397295) | marine metagenome | biome: Polar Biome; feature: [DCM] deep chlorophyll maximum layer (ENVO:01000326); material: water (ENVO:00002006), including particulate matter (ENVO:01000060) such as... | depth 35 m
CTGGATCAGCTGCTGGACCTCGGCGAACGAGAGCTGCAGCGGGTCACGCGAGCGACGATAGGTCTCGACCAGCGCGGGATCGAACTCGAAGCCCTCGAGCACGGTGACCTCGGTCACGTCGGACACGCCCTCCTCGACGAGGCGTCGTTCGCCGTTGGTGAGGACCCACTGCGTACCGTCCCACGTCGCGCGGTCGGACTCGACCTTCACGTACGGCGCGTCGTCCCGGTTCTGGCGATTCAAGATCGCGGTCATGCCCTCGGCCCAGGGCGCATCGCCTTCGTTCAGCGCCGGGTGATAGCCCTTCAGGAACACGACCGAACTGGACAGGTCGTAGACGTGTACGTCGTCGATGACGTACGGATCGCCCGGATTCTCGATGGCGAAGAGCAGGTGGTCGCGTTTCGTCGCCATCTCCTCGACCAGGAACTCGCGCAAGCCGAACATGCCGACCGCCAGCAACGTCCCCATGATCAGGACGGGGACCAACAGGCGGTGTACGCTGATGCCGGCGGCCAGGACGGCGGTGACCTCGTTCTTCTTCAGCAGTCGGTTCACCGTGAACAGGCCGGCGAGCAGACTGACGAACGGCGCGACCTGCAGGAACAGGAACGGCACCTGGGTCAGGTAGTAGGACGCGATGTGCAGACCCGACGCCTGGCTCCCGTCGGCGTTCGTCGCCAGGTAGTCCGGCAGGTTCGAGGCCATGTCGAGGACCGTGTAGAGCCCCAGCACCAGGAACAGGGCGACGGCGTACGAACCGACGAAGTGCGAGGTCACGTACCGATCGAGTCGGCCCATGAGCGGCAACGGCCGGCGCTCGACGTTCTGGTTCTTCGCGCTCATCGCCGCAGTCCTTTGCGCAGCAGCGGGATCGAGACCAAGCCGCCCAAGATCGTCGTCCACCATGCGGCGGCCCAGTTCGGCAGCACCTGCGCGCTGGCCATCTCGCGCCCGACGTTCATGGACAGGACGTAGTAGAGGATGCCGAAGCCGGACGCGACCGCGAGTGCGCCGAGCTGGGTGCCACGCCGCAGGATGAGCCCGGTCGGAACGCCGATCACCAGGAACAGGAGGTAGACGACCGAGAGGGCGGCCCGTTTGTGCACCTCGTAGCGCAGGTTGTCCTCCTCGCCCTCGTCGAAGTTCCCTTGGGCCAGACGCTCGCGAATCTCGCCGTTCGTCATGTAGCGACCCCGCGTGCTCTGCTTCTTGCGCGGACCGATCACCGTGTCCAGCGGGATCTCCATGATCAGATGCGCGGTCTTGGCGACGGGGAAGTTCGGCAGGATCGAGTACACGCCGTACAGGTCGATCTTGATGACGCCGCGCTCGGTGCGGATGTGCGCGCGGTCGGCGAACGTATCGATGTCGGCGGGACCTGCGTCGGGCGCGCCCGTGGGACCGGCCTCGTCGGGCAACCGGATGAAGACCTCGTACCACCAATCGGGGTCGCTCGGATCGCGCCACTTGGCGGACACGAACAACTCGTCGTACGAGATGGTCGTGCGCCCGGGATCGAGCGAGGACAGCGCGCGCTCGGCCGCCGCGACCAGCATCTCGCGCTGCTCGCCCTTCAACCGCGGCACCTGGGTCCCGAGCAACCACCAGGTGAGCCCGGACAGGCCCAGCGCGACGATCAGGCCGGGCACCAGGATGCGCGCCGGGTGGAAGCCCGCCATCTGGATCGCGGTCCATTCGCGGTCCGAGGCGATCCTCCCGTACGTCGCCACGATCGCCAGCAGGAAGCACAGCGGCAGCAGGTACGGCGCCAGCGTCTGGAACACGATCGGCAGATAACCCGCGAGCAGCCCGATGTCGGGGTTCGGGATCTTGTGGACCGTACTGACGGCGATGCCGGGTACGGCCAGGACGAGCACCGCGCCCACGCCGAACAGCAGCGAGAACACGATCTGCCGCAGGAGGTAGAGGAAGATCTTCACGTGCAGAGCAGGATCCATCGGGTGCGGGACGCGAGGGTCCAGCCGCCGATGGGAGCGCGCGAATTGTAGGGCCGCTAGCGCCCCATTCCGACGCTCTTACAATGGATCGATGCCCATCCATCGCGAGATCCTGAAAACGGGGCCCAAGCGCACCGTGTGGATCGAGTCCGAGGGTGGTGTCGCGAGGCGGGTCGTCAAGCGCTTCCACGCACCCGGCGCGCTCGATCGGCTCAAGGACGGCCATCGGGCACGCCGCGAGGTCCGTGCGCTCGAACGCCTGGCCGGGTTGGGTCTGCGCGTCCCGGTCGGCGCCATTGCGCGGCGATCCGAAGGATTCTGGCAGCTCGAGACCGATGCCGTTCCGGGGGGCGCCAGCCTGGAGCACGTCCTCGACGGGCGCGCGCCCTGGCCGGCACGCCCCGGCGTCGTCGCCCGCGAGCTCGCCGCGCTGGTGCTGCAACTCGAAGCGGCGGGCCTCGTCCATCCGGATCCGCACCCGGGGAACGTCGTGCTCGACGGGGACGGGCGCGCCTGGCTGATCGACCTGGCGCGCGTCCGGCGCGGATCGGCGCCCGCTGGGCTCCTGGTCACCCTGGCCGCCTCGGTCCGCGAGATCAGCTCGCGGTCCTTCCGCCGACGTTATGTGCGTGCCGAGGAATCGCTGCGCGGCCTCCCCCACCGGGACCGCAACGAGCTACGCGACCTCGAGGCGCGCGCACGTCAGGTGCGTCGGGACGACGGCGAGGCCCAGCTCGATCGCTGGACGCGCGAGAGCGGAGCCGTTACCGCGTGCACCGGTCGCACCCCTGGCTGGAGACTGCGTGAGCTCCCGCCCGGGCCCTGGACTCAAGTCCGGTTCGCGAACGAGGACGAGGCGCGGCAGGTCTGGACCGACCTCGCGCGCTGGCGCGAGCACCGCATCCCCGGACCGCTCCCGGTCCTCCTTCGATTGGGTCCCCGCCCGTGCATCGTCGTGACGACCCTCGACGAACCGGGGGACCGGGCGCGGGCTCTCCGCGACCGTGGCCTCCCGGCTCAACACCCGCTCGAGGGCCGGGCGCCGTGGGCTCCGCGCGCGTGACCGGACCTGGAACGAAAAGGGGGCGCCGCTACCAGCGGCGCCCCCGTACATTCCACACCCCAGCGTGAGCCGGGGCCTCCTCTGGACCTCTAGAACTGCGCGGTGAGCACGTTCGAGAAGTTGGCCGAGTCACCGGGCATCGCGATCTGGTCGCGGTACCACAGCTGGAAGCTCCAGGTGTCGCCGGGCATGATCGGCATGACCGCCGGGGAGAACGGCAGCTCGAGCGGGACGTCGAATCCCGAACCGCTGACCGACGTACCCGAGATGTTCTGCAGAACGCCGGCACCGTCGAACTGACCGAGCGAGTTCAACTGCGGGAGGCCCTGGTTCGTGGCGACCTGCAGGTTGTAGCGCCCGGTCGGGTTGTCGAGGCAGAGCACGCCGTTGAAGACCGCGGTCGAGTTGGTGGCGGAGCTGGAGACCAAGAGGAAGCCGAACTCACCGGCGGGCCCGTCGGTCGCCTCGATGTGCAGGTCGCTGCCGACACCGCTGCCGAACGCACTCGTGTCGAGCTTGCAGTAGTTGCCCAGGAAGTGGTCGTTGGCGGGGTCGCAGGTGATCGAGGTGTTCGTCAGGTCGACCTCGATGAGCACGGCCACGTCCACATCACCGGTGGTCTGGATGCGCTTCAGGATCCACGATCCGTTCTCGCTGGCCGACATGTAGCGGCTGCTCGCCTCGATGTCCTCGACGAGGCTGCCGTTGACGATGGTGACGCCTTCCTGGATCAGGATCGTGTCGTCGCGGAAGAGGCCGCCGTCGAACCCGGTCGCATCGGCCCAGTCGCAGAGCCAGGTGATCGAGTCGTTGTCGTGGATGACGGGCTGGCCCCAGCCGGAGCCGGTGATGACCCAACCGCCCGCGATGGCGGGGACCGGATCCCCTTCCTTGCGGACGATGGCGCCGTTCTTGATCAGCATGAAGTCGTCCGAGGTCGGACCATCGTCCTCGACGACGACGATCCAGTCGCCGGCGTTGTTGATGCTGACCTCGGCCGAGGTGAGGTGACCGTACGGGAAGCCGTTCAGTTGCGGGGAGGGATCCGCCTCCCAGATGATCTCGGTCGTGTCGAGGTAGTAGTGACTGTCGTTGTCACTGGTGCTCGTTCCGGTGCCGGCGTTGTCGTCGACCATGAAGATGGTCTGACCCGAGTCGTTGAAGTCGATGTTCTCCTGGTTCATCGTGAACCCCTGAACGGTACTTCCACCGTGGTCGCCCGAGGCGCCGAACACGGCAGCGTGGTCCACGCCGTCGACCGCGAACATCGTCTGGGAGAGGATGTTGCCCGCGCCGTCGTGAACGATCTTCACGAGCATGTCATCGCTGTCGGTGTTGGTGCGTCCGCCGACGATCAGCTCGTTGCTGTTGTTCTGCCAGACTTCCGAGATCGAATCCCAGACGGCGCCGACGGGCTCCTCGAGGCTGAAGCCGGCCGGGACGATCATCGAATCGACCAGGGTGACGCCTTCCTCGAGCAGCGGGTACGTGATGCCCGTGGTGCCGTTGGTCCAGAAGAGAACGCGGTGGTTCGGGAGGACGGCCGCCACATCGGCAACGTTGAAGAGCAGGCTGCGGTCCCCGAGGTCGTTGATGTCGATCGAGTCGATCGTGCCCGATGCCCAGACCCAGCTGCCGAGGTGCGACGCGGGGAAGCCGAGGTCCGTTCCTTCGAGGTGAATCGCGACGCCGTTGAAGGCGAGGCCGAAGTTCAGGCTCGAGTCGGGGTTGTCGGTGCCGTACTCGATGAGCCAGTCGCCACTGTTGTTGACGTCCACGTGGTTGATCGAGGTGACGGACCCGTTCGGCATCACTTCGACACCCTCCGAGAGAACGGGCGTGAGCGTCGTCTGAGCTTGGGCGGTGGCGCCCAGCGCGAGCAGAGCGGTGAAGCTGAGGGTCGGTGCGTTGAAGAGTTTCATCGTCGTTGTGTGCAAGGTGGATTCCCCCGAGCCAGGAAGGACTCGGGCGGGGCCGAAGCTGGCCGCAGTCCCCAGGTTGTACCTCCCGGAGCTTCTCCTGAGAAGCCCATTTGGAAAGTTTCCTGGAAAGAATTCTATCCCCTCGGGGTCTAGATCGACTATTCTCGCGCCATGCAGAACCGCTCCAAGGCCAAGAAAGCGCCCTCAGCGCAGCCCGGCAGCGACATCCGTCACCGGGTCGAGGCCGTGGGTGTCGCCCTGGGCCAGGACCTGGATCGGGTCCTGGGCGGCCTGCCCCGCAGGCCCAGTGGCCCCCAGAGCCTGGCGACCCACTTGGGCATCACGATCGTGACGGCGAGCCGCCTGCTGAAAGCGCTCGACCAGAAGGACCCCGTCGCCACCCTGCAGATGTTGCCGGGCCCGCGCCCCCTCCAGCAGTTCCTGGATGCGGCGGCCAACCAGGGCGTCGATCGCAAGATCGTCGAGACCGCCGGCCGATCCGTGTCCGCCTTCGACGACCTGATCCGCGAGGCCGCCGGCGACCGCAGCAGCTTCAAGGCGATGCTCACGACGTGGCTCCCCGAAGTCCGCCGCGTCTTCGAAGCGGAACGACGCCAGTCCGTCTTCAAGGCGATGTTCGAACTCGAGGGAGTCTCGAGCGAACTCGAGATCGACACCATGATCCTGCGCCCCGGGTCGCAAGCGGGTCGGCTCGACATCGTGGTGACGAAGTGCCTCTTGGGGATCGACCGGATCCGACCGGACGCCGTCGTCAAGCTGGGGACGGTTCGCACGGATCGCCTGCCCTCGCCGGGTGTGAACCTGCCCGCCGGGGCCGAGGATCCGCGCGGTCCCACCAACCTGGAGGGCGTGCCCGCACTCGATGGTCTCGAGGACATCCGGCTCAACCAGTTCTGCAACTCCCCTCCCGCGCCTCTCCTCGCCGAGAGCTTCGGGTCCCGGGTCCAGTACTCCCTGGGCCCGACGGGATTCGGCCCGGCCTCCAAGGTCGATCTGGTCGTTTCGGAAGTGAACCGCAACGAACTTCACGATCGCCAGCCGAACACGGATACGCCGCCGTTCTTCTACTCCATCCCCGAACTGGCCTCACGGCGTATGGTCTTCGACCTCATCGTGCATCCCGACGTGTATGCGGGAACGGGCCCGAGGTTGATGATCTACGACACGGCCGGACGTGGCCCCGCTTCCGCCTGCGATCCCACGCGCGCCCTCGACCTGCGCCGCTCGTCTCACGAGGTCCAGGTGCTGGGCTCCGGTTTGCATCGGATGCGGCTCAAGGAGTACCCGCGCTACGTCGAACTCCAGCAGTACACGTTCGACAAGTTGGGTTGGGACCCCGCCGAGTTCCGCGCGTTCCGCGTGGCGATCCAGTACCCGCTCGGCAGCAACCAGGTCACGCTGGCGTTCGTCGGTTCCTAGTCGTCCGCGTAGTGCGCGTAGGTCCCTGCGGCCAGCTTTGCGCGCACGGCCGCCAGCACATCGTCCGGTGCGTTCCGGAACGTCGGATGCGCAGACGGGCCTTGCGGATGGCGTAGCTGATTCCAAGTGCCGGCGACGAAGGCCTCCAACGTTTCGCGCATCAACGCGCCCGCGAGCATCAACGTGCCGTGACACAGATCCTCGTAGGTCGCCCCACGCCGCACGGGCAACTCGCGACGCAGCAACAGATCGCCCGTGTCGATCGAAGCGTCGCAGACGTGGGTCGTCGCGCCGATCGGGATGTCGTACAGAACGGACCACGCCGGAGATGCCGACCCGCGACACTCGGGAAGCAAGCCGGGGTGACTGTTGATCACGCCGTGCCGCGGCAGGTCCAGCAAGGGACCCCGAATCACGCGGGTGCCGCCCAGCACGACCAGGTCGAGGTCCTGCAGGAGCGGGCACACCGCAGCGCTCGTGTGCTCCCCCACATGCAGGACCGGAACAGCAGGATCCAACTGTTGGGCAATCGATTTCGCCACGCCTCGCCCGTCGATGCGCGCCAGGAACTTCGCACGCTCCTCCTCGGCGATCGCGGACCGCTCGACGACGACGCACGCCGGCTCGAAACCGCCGTCCAGCATCTGGCGCAGCATCTCACATCCGTAGGGATGATCCTCGAGCAGGAGGAATGCGAATCGGGGATGCGTCATCGGACCCGAACGCTAGCGGGCGCCGACGCTGGCCACAAGTTGCGATGGGCGCGCGCACGAGCGAGGATGCGGGACCATGACCTCCCCCACCCATGAACGGGTTCGTCCCTGCACGGATCTGCAAGCCGCGCTGGACGAAGAGCTCCAGGTCCCTGGCACGCGCCTGCACTCGATCTTCCCGGCGGACGCGCCGCGGATCGCGACGATCGAACGCGAGGGTGAATGGACCCGTCTCGATGCGTCGCCCGGCGCGGTCGCGGGCGAGGTCGCGCGGACCGCGGAACCCGACGTTCTCGTACCCGGGATCCAACCGGACCTCGTTCACGTTCCGTTCGAGGACGGCCCCGACGCCTGGACCCGCGGTCGCGCGGGCATGAAGTACCGCGACCTGATCCCGGGGCGGCTGGGTGGACACGTCATCGCCTCCCACATCCGCATCGAAGAGGGTGGTCCCGTGCCCGACGCGGTCCACCACCACGCGGTGCGCTATCAGTTGATCGTGTGCGTACGAGGCTGGGTGCGCGTGGTGTACGAGGACCAGGGGGAGCCCTTCGAGATGCGCGCGGGCGACGCCGTTCTGCAACCGCCCGGCATCCGGCATCGCGTGCTGGAGAGTTCGCCGGGACTCGAGGTCGTCGAGGTCGCGTGTCCTGCGGAACATCGCACGACGATCGACCATGCTTTGACGCTGCCGACACCGATCATCGATCCGACGCGCGACTTCGGTGGGCAGCGTTTCGTGCGGCATGTGGCGGCCAAGAGCGCATGGAGCCCGGCCGAGGTGACGGGGCTCGAACAACGCGATCTAGGACTCGGCGCCGCATCGAACGGTACGGTTCGTGGACGTGTCCTGCGCCTCGTCGAGCCCCTCGGGAACCCGACCGAACGGATCGGTGATCTGCGCATCCTCTTCGTGCTCCAGGGGTCCGTGCGCGTGCGCCTGCAGGACCGAACCATCGACTTGACCGATGGAGACGCGTTGACGATTCCAAGCCGGACGACGTACGCCTGGTCGGACGCCAGTACCGACATGGAAGTGCTCGAGATCAGCGCGGCGTCCTGACGCCCACGCAAGAAGGCGAGCCCCGGTGGGACTCGCCTTCGTCGTACTCTTGGATCGCATTGCATCGGAATGCACTGCGTTCGATCACACAGCATCCGATCGCGATCCGGAAATCAGCGCACTTTGGATCGCAACGCGCGAATGCCGTTCTCGGCGTCCCGCGCAGCAGCGGTGCGGGGCAGGTCGCTGGCGATCTTCTCGAGCTTCTTCTGGATCCCGGGGATCTGTCCCTTCTTGATCTTCCCGGACAGCATCTTCCGGACCTTCTTCTGGGCATCCAGGATCTCCTGGGCGACCTTGTCCTTCTTCAAGATGTCCGCTGCGGCCTCGACCTGGTCGTGCTCCGGCAGTCCGTCCAGCGCGTCGTCGAGAAGCTCGAGACGGTCCTCGACCGCGAGCCAGTCGCCGCCCTTCATCAACGTTTCGAGTCCGGCCACCTTGCCGGTGACGACGCCCTGGAGCGCGGTGTGCACGGCGGCTCCGTCCTCGCCCAACTTGGCCGCCTCTTCGAGCGCCTTGGCGATGTCGCCCTTGACGAACATCTTGCGCGCCTTCGCCGCCGACTCGGGCCATTCCCAAACGGGAAGGTCCAAAGCCGCGGGCAACACGCCTCGGATGATGTCGTCGGTGATCGCGCCCGGGTTCCCCTGCCAGATGAGGACGCCGTTCTCATCGATCAACGCGGCGCTCGGATAGCCGCCGGCGCCGACCTTCGACATGAGTTTCATGCCCTTGTCATAGCCGTATGCGTACTTCGCACCGTGCTTCTCGATCCAGGGTTCGGTCAGTGCTTGGGTCTCGCCGGTCACGCCGACGACGCTCAGCCCCTCACTTGCGAACTTCGTGTGAAGCTCGTTCATGTGCGGGACAGCGCTGACACAAGGGCCTCACCAGTAGGCAAAGAATTCGACGAGGATCGCGCGGCCGGCGTAGTCCTCGATGGACTCGGCGCCGGACTGCGTGATGTCCTCGATCGGAAGGTCCCCGAGGGACCCACCGACGCCGACCGGAGTCGGAACGGTCATCGGCAGCACGAGTGCGCCGATGGCCAGGAGTGAGAGTTTCATGTTGCTGAGAGTGGTAGGGATCAGACGTCGGCTGCGAGCAGTTGCGCCGCAGCCGCTTCGATCTCGGGCTTGCCGAATCGATGGCCGGGTAGCTTGACCAGGGGGTCGCCTTGCGAGGTGAAACCGACCAGGCCGTGGCGCAGTTCGGTGAAGCCGAAGGCCTCGATCTCATCGCCGCGCTGGGCGGTGTCTTCGGCGGAAATGATGACAAAATCCACGCGACCCTCGTACGACGGTGCCAGTTCGCTCACGGCGTTCTGGACTTTGACACAAAACGGTCACGCGTCGGCGATCATGTAGTAGCGGATCTCGGGCAGGCGCGCTTCTTGGACGTCGGCTTGGACGTCCGCTCGAACGTCACCGTCCGAGACCGAGTCTCGATCCGGGCTCGCGCAGGCACCGAACAACAGGGCGCATCCGAGGATCGCGCCGGGGAGGAGATGTTTCATGACCCCGATCCTAGCCGGTCCGCCCGGGTCCTGGTGCCCGGACCTGCGCAGGGCGCGGGGGGACCAGTAGATCCAGTCGGCGCAGTTGGTCCAGTAGGTCCAACAGGCGCGGGAGGCCCACGACACAGGCGGCCCAGAAGGAGGCCCAGAATGCGCCTCCGAAGCACCTCGCCATCGAGCCCGACCTCCGTCAGCCCTCAGCCCTCAGCCAGCTTGCGGAACGTACCCAACCGCTCGGCATACACGGCGGCGTCCGCGGCGTTGGGCTCGATCGGAACGCCTTCGATCTTCACCGCGACCTGCGCCAGGTCGTCGATGGACGCAGAGGGGTGCGTGACCCATTGCGATTGCAGCGCAGCACCCAGCGCCGCCGACTCGGACTCGACCGGTCGTTCGACCGTGACGTGCAGGGCCGAGGCCAGGATGCTCGCCCACAGGTCGTTCTTCGAACCTCCGCCGACCAGTCGCACCTTGTCGATCCGAAGATCGAGCTCGCGCATGCGATGCACGCCCCACGCCAGGTTGAGCGCGACGCCTTCGAGAGCCGCGCGATACAACGCGCCGCGCGCGAGGCCTCCCGGCCGAAGGCCGTGCAAGCTGCCCGTGGCGTTCGGTCGATCCGGCGTACGCTCGCCCATCAGGTACGGGACCATCAACAGGCCATCGTTGCCCGCGGGCAGGGCGGCGGCTTCGCGCGTGAGCGTCGCATGGTCAGTGCCGAACGCGCGAGCGACCTCCTCGGCGACGCTGGTCGCGTTCATCACGCACAGGAGCGGCAACCAGGCTCCGGTCGAGTCGCAGAACGCCGCGATCGCGCCCGACGGATCGATCACGGGGACGTCGGAGCGTGTGAAGACCGTGCCCGAAGTGCCCAGGCTGACGACGGCGGTTCCGGACCGCGTCGCGCCGCTGCCGATCGCGCTCAGCATGTTGTCGCCCCCACCGGCGGACACGGGAACGCCGACGGCGGCCGCACCGAGCCCGAGCCACGTCGCAGCGCTCTGGGTCAGTGCGCCGGCGGACTCGTTCGCAGCCAGGAGCACGGGAACGCGCTCGGCCAATCGCGGATCGATCGCGGCCATCGCCTGCGCGTCGTACTGTCGCGACTTCGGGTCGAAGTAGCCCGTGCCCGAAGCGTCGCCGGCCTCGCTGGTGAAGCGACCCGTGAGCCGGTGGTTGACGTAGTCGTGCGGCAACAGGACGTGCGCGCACGCGTCCCAGCCTTCGGGGTCCTCGCGCGCGAACGCCAACACCTTGGACGCCGTGAAGCCGACGGGGATGGTCCGGCCCAAGGTCGCGGACAGCTCCTCGGCCTCGCGCGTCGTGCTCGTGTCGCACCAAAGGCGCGCCGCACGCAGCACACGTCCGTCGGCGTCGAGCGGGACGCAGCCGTGTTGTTGGCCCGAGACGCCGATGCCAGCCAGACGCTCTGCATCGACGTCGAGGGCGCGCACGACGTTCGCGATCGCGGCCGACCAGGTGTCGGGATGTTGCTCGGCGGAGCCCTCGGGCAGCCCTTCGATCAGGCCGTAGGCGGAGCCGGCGCGGCCCACGATCCGCCTCTTCGTGGCGTCCAGCAGAACGCCCTTGGTCCCTTGCGTCCCGACGTCGAGACCGAGGAACAGGTCCCGCGTCACGAACGCACTCCGAGCAGGTGCTCGATCATCAACTGGTCCAGGTGCTCGTAGCGCAAGCCGCGCCTGGCGATGCCCTCGACGTCGAACGAGGTCGCGCTCAGTTCCGCGGCCTTCTCGGAGGTGTACGCGCCGAGCAACGGATCCGCCGTCTCGCAGGTCTGTTCCGCGAGGATGGCTTTCACCGCGGGGTCGGCGTCGAACGACTGCGCGCGCGCATGCAGGATCTTGTACGTGCGCATGCAACCGCGCGCGAAGTCCCAGACGCCGGCCTGGTCCTCGGTCCGGTAGGCGTGCGCGTCGAAGTGGCGCGGTCCGGTGTAGCGCGCGTTGCCCGCGGTGCCCTCGAGCAAGCGCACCAGCAGGAACGCCTCCTTCAAGCCCTCGGACCCGAAGCGCAGGTCCTGGTCGTAGCGCGGTCCTTTCTGCGCATTCAGGTCGATGTGCGCGAGCTTGCCGACCTCCATCGCCTGGGCCACGCCGTGCACGAACGACAGCCCGGCCATGTTCTCGTGCGCGACCTCGGGGTTCACGCCGACCATGTCGGCGTCGTCCAGGGTCGTGATGAAGTGCAGCATGTGCCCCGTCGTGGCCAGATAGATGTCGCTGCGCGGCTCGTTCGGCTTGGCCTCGAGCGCGAACGTCATCGTGTAACCCTGGTCCTTCACATAGGACGTCAGGTAGTTCATGGCCTCGCGCATGCGCTGGATTGCGACCTGCGGATCGCGACACGCGTCGGCCTCGGTGCCCTCGCGCCCGCCCCAGAACACGTAGATCTCGGCGCCCAGCTCGACCGCGAGATCGATGCCCGCCATCGTCTTCTGCAACGCGAACGCGCGCACCTTGGGATCGTTCGAGGTGTACGCGCCGTCCTTGAAGACGGGATGGCCGAACAGGTTGGTCGTACACATCGGCACGACGACGCCGCTGTCCGCGCAGGCCTTTTGAAACGACGTGACGATGCGATCGCGCTCGGACGCGCTGGCACCGAACGGCACCAGGTCGTTGTCGTGCAGGTTCACGCCCCACGCGCCGATCTGGCCGAGCTTGCGAACCGAGTCGTCGGGGTTCAGCACGGGCCGCGTGGCATCACCGAACGGGTCGCGACCGACGTTGCCGACGGTCCACAGCCCGAACGAGAACTTGTCCGCGGGCGTGGGGTCGAAGGAGGGCATGCTCGTGGGCCTAGTGGACGTGAAGGGTCACTTCCCAGGCCGACTCGAGCTCGACGGTCAGTGCACCGTCGAGATGAACGCCCTCGATCTCGTCGGCGGGGACGCGGTAGGCACCCAACTCGCCCTCGACCGCGACGGCCGTCCACTTGCGCGTCTCGCCGTCGGTCGTGATCTCGAGGTAGGGCGCCGCGCTCGCCGCACGCGGTTCGTCGTAGCTGGTGCCATAGACCCAGATGTTCAGGTCGCCGGTCTCCTTGTCCTTCAGGAACTCGGCCAACCCTTCCGTGCCCAACTCGCCGTACTTGCCACCGTGCGGAGGACCGTCATCGGTCACGGTCGCATCGGCGTCGTGATCGTGGTCATGATCCATGGCCTTTCGACAGCCGGCCGGAACCAGGGCGGAGAGAACCAGAGCGAGGGCGAACGGAGCGGTGCGGAGCATGGGTCGGTGTGGGCTGGAGGTCGAAGTGCCCCCGAGGATACTGACTCGGGCGGGCGCCGTGCCATGGGCGTCACCGCAACCAGCGTTCGGCCTCACCACCGGTCATCACGAGCCCGCCGGACGGGATCGACGTCACCAGCGTGTAAGCCAAGTTCACGATGACATCCTCGCCCATGTACGGCGCGCCCATGTGCGCGGTCGAGTAGCGCAGTCCGTAGCCCGGCTCCCAGGCGTTCAGGAACTTCCAGCGCCACTGCGGCATCACTTCGTCGAACGATTCACGGTGTGCGACGGCCAGCCCGACGAGGCCCAGCGCGCCGCCCGGTTCGCCGTACGCGTGACTGTTGAGCATCCACGGATGGCGCTCGGCCATGAGGACGCACAGCCGTTCGCGCATGGCCCCGTGCTCGCCGCGCAACGCCGTCGCAAGTGCGATCAAACCGGAGCGCGACCAGAACTCGGCCTGGTCCTTGTAGCTGGCGTTGTAGCCCATGCCGCCGTGGCCCTTGCCGTCGCTCGGGTCCGACCAGGTGTGCACGACGTACGGTTCGATGTGTTCCCAGACCTTGGCGTCGATGCCGCACTTGCGCGCGAGCGCGTCGAACACCAGCAAGTGAGCCGCCGGCGCGATCAACGACTTGGCGTCGTAGGGCAAGCCGTCCGGACCGTGGCCGAAGGCCTGCATCCCCCACTTGCATTCGTGCGTCGTGGTCGGGAGCCAGGCGAGCGCTTCCTCCATCCACGGCACCACGCGTGCGTTGCCCGTCGCCAGGAAGTACTCGGCGAAGAACATGCCCTGGAACGCGATCGTCCAGTAGGCGAGGCCCGTCATCTCGGAGGGCTTCGGATTCGTCGCGAGCAGGAAGTCGACGCACCGCTCGATCGCGTCGCCGTGCCGCGTATCCCGCGTCGACAGCAGCGCCAGGCCGCCGAGCGCCGGATTCACGGCGTTCGTCCCGGACCAACCGCCGTTCGCCTTCTGGTGCGTCGCGGTCCATTGCACCAGGTCCTCGCGAAGTGCGTCCGCCAAGGCGCCTTCCATCGGGAATCCCTCGTCGAACGCCTCCGGGAAGCGCAACGTCAACGGCAAGCGCACGGTCTTGTCCGCACGGCGCACGGTGAGAGTCACTGTCTTCTTGCGAGTCACTAGCGCCGCCTCGATCGCGCGGCCGAGACAGGCCTCGTGACTGGCTCGGAACCAGTCCCAACCGGGTTCGATGCTCGAACGGGGCAACGGTTCGTCCTCGATCGCGATCACCACGTCTCCGACCTTCATTCCGGCACGCCCCGCGGCGCCGCCGTCCACGAGGCCGTGGATTTGGAACGCGTGATGGCGATGCTCGGTGATCGCCGTGAACCCGAGCGAGCCGCTCGCCAGCAGGTCCGGACCCAGATGACCGTTCGCCTTGCCGAGCAGCGCGCGCGACGGCGTGCCCGGGAAGCGCAGGAGCTCGAGGTTGTCGATCAGAACGGTGGCTGCCCCTTTCGTGGCGACCTCGATCAGGACCGACTTGCCACGCAGCTCGGCCAGCTGCTCGGCGGGCACGTGGAGGTACAGGCGCTCGGGTTCGTCCTCGGCTTCGACGCGCAACTCGGTGCTGACGAAAGGCCGGCGCTCCCCGGGAACGCGCAAGCTCAGGGTCACGCGTCCGCGTTCGCCCTCGACTTCCCGGATGTCCACGGAGGCCAGACCGAACCAGGCCGTGGGCTCGAAGTGTTCGGGCTTGGGCGGTTCGGTGATCGCGACCGTCTTCGAAAGGGACGCATCCGGCGGCATCCGCAAAGAGCGCAGCTCGGGCACCTCGTTGTCGGTGATCGACGCGTTCGGGGTGACCTCGCTCGTCTTGCTCGGGTGACGGTTGAAGCCTCCGTCCGGGACCTTCAACCGGTCGCGACCCTGGACGGACCCGATCAAGACGAAGCAACAAAGGGGAGCTAGATGGGAGATGCGCATGAGGTGCCGGGCAAGGAGCGTCGCGGGAGGAGGATCCTAGCTAAGTCGGCGGTACATGCGGGTCACGGGCGAATCAGCGGATACGCTCAGGACATGACCCGTGGCAAGAGACAGCGACGCCAACGACGCGGCAGGCTTGCGGCGTTCGCGGGCGGCGTCCTGGCGGCTCTTCCCCATGGTCTACGAACGTCGATCCTGCGGTCGCTCGCGCCCCTGGTGGTGCGTGGACGCGCGCGGCGGGTCCTGCGTGAGAACGTGTTGCGCCCGGGTGTGCTCTCCGATTCGGCGCAGCCCTTGACCTTGGAGCGCGACGTCCTGCGCCACTCGGGTCGCCAGCTCTCCGAGGTGCTACGCCTCTCCCGAGGAGCGAACCCGGACGAGCCCAGCTGGATCGACGAGGTCGTCCAACCGCACGCCTCGTTCGAACGTCTCGAAGCCGAACTGGCCAAGGGCCGCGGCGCGATCATCGTCACCGCGCACCTGGGCAACTGGGAGTTGCTCTGTGCGTGGTTGCGGCGACGCGGTTTGGGCGGCGCGGTCGTCGGAAAGACGCGCGGCGACGACGACTGGTTGGTCCGTGTTCGCGAGGGTTATGGCGTGCGCACGTTGGGTCAGGACGCGCCGGCCAAGGAGATGCTGCGCGTGCTCAAGGACGGTGGTGTGCTGGGACTCTTGTGCGACCTCGAGGTGCGCCGACTGGACGGCGAGTTCCTGCCGTTCCTCGGGTTGGATGCGCTGACGATGACGGCGCCCGCCGCGCTCGCTCGCACGATGCGTGCGCCGTTGATCCCGGTGCGTTGTGTCGCGATCGACGAGCGTCGTTACGAGTTGTCGGTGGACGAACCGCTCGAACTCGACCCGTCGTTGGACCGCGACGCCGCGCGCACCGACCTCCTGCGTCGACTCAACGATACGTACAGTCGATGGATCCGCGAAACGCCCGAGCAATGGGCCTGGCATCAACCTCGCTGGCGCACGCGACCAGGTGAGTGGGACGCGGTTCCGAACGCCGAGTGGCGGCGGATGTACGGTTAGTTGCTGCACGGAATTACAGTGCCAGGCACCGTACTTCTGGCACCGTACTTCTACAGGATCGCCTCGCGGATCGCGCGACGTCGCTCAGGCCCATTCATGGAGTCGAGCACGGCCACCTCCATCGCTCAAGTGGCTGCTTCATAGTTCGCCGAGCGATCGATCCGGCCCCGCCAGGACGGGAGCGCCGCGTCCACAGCCTCAAGCTGCTCTGGTGGGGATGATCCCTTCGAGCGCGGGCACGGGGTACGGATTCAGGCGGTGACGCGACGTCGCGCAAGGAAGACCACAAGCCCCGCGATCAGCCCCGCCACCGCTCCGATCCGCATCCCCAGGATGAAGCCGATGAAGCCTTCCCCTTCGGGGGAGCCGAGCGCGCCACCCACCATCGATCCGATGGTCATTCCCAGCGCACCACCGATGAGGACACCCAGGAGCGCGTAGAGCGTCCCCCGGACGATGGCGGGCCGAGCTTGATTCGAGGCGGTCATGATCGGTGGTACGAGCTACGCCTGCGGATGTTTCCCACCGCCTAACGGATGAGCGCATGGGGCCTGCTCACGCCGGCGATCGACTGGTACCGAGCCAGGATTTCCTACGAGCAACCTCCCATTCCACACACAACGAGGCTGCCCCGGATTCACCGGGGCAGCCTCGCTGAGCGTGGACCGAGACCACGAGGTGGTCGTCACCTCATTCCGGATCGACTCCAATTTTGTGCTTCGCGAAGAAGCTGGCCATCGTCGGGTGCTGTTTCAGCTTCTCGTAGTACTCAGGGCGTTCGTTGCGGTAGCCCCGCATCGAACTTTGAATCTCGTACCTCCTCTTCTCGCCACGTACGTACTTGACCAGGCCTTCCATCGAGACGAGCAGGTCCGCGGCCTGGTTGCACAGGTCGGTGTCGTCGAACTTGACGATGATCTGGACCAGGGTCTCGACGGCCTTGCCCTCGCTGCCGTCTTCCCAATAACCGGCGACCAGGTCCATGCGCTCGGTGAAGACCTCTTGACGGGTCGTGCGCAGGTCCGCAGCCAGGGAATCGACCTGGTTCACGTCGTCCGGGTTCATCGTCCGGTAGGTGTCGAGCTTCTGGAAAGCCGTCTTGTAGTCGCGCGGCCAGACCTTGTCGCCGGCCAGCATGCGGATCTCCCAGGACACGTCCTCGAACGTCGGCGGCGTGTTGGGTTGAGCCACGGTGGTGTAGCGACGCATCTTGGCCTCGACCCAACCGGAGCTCGGGTGGCCCGGATAGGTGTCGAGCCAGTCCTTGGCGCGCTGGACGAAGACGCGGGCCTTCGCGCGGCTGGGCGGGTTGAGGTGACTGGTCTCGTACAGCTTCAACTTGTTGTCCAGCACCTGGGTGCCGGCGCCGTAGTTCACCGTGACCTGGGACTTGGCGTAGCCCTGATCGGCCTTCACGCGCAACGCCTCGAAGATCGCACGCCAATCGGCATCGAGTTCGTTCGTGTGACGATCGACCTTCTCGAGTTCGTCCTTGGCGACGACGAAGTTGCCCGCATCCACGGCTTCCTGGATGCGTTTATGGCTGGTCAAGACGCTGAACCCTTCGACGCTGGCCGTTTCGCTGAACGACTTCATCGCCGCAGCGCCAACCGCCAGGAGCGCAGCGAGCCCCAGCAACGTCACCCACGTCGGAATGCCGGGGCGGCGGTCGACCGTCGGGCGCGTACGCTCGGCGACCTTCTTGATCGGTGCACCGGTGCGCTTGCGGGGCGTCCCCACCTGCTTCGGCTTGCGGCCGCTGGTCAGACGCTGCTCGGAGCCGGTGTGCGATCCAGCCGACTTGGGCGTTGTGCTGATCGGGGTCAACGAGGCCGGGGGCGGCTCGGCTGCGAGCGGTGCGAGGGCTTCGGGGTCGCCCTCTTCGGCCTCGATCCGGAACGTGACGCTGCCGAGTTCGACGACGACACCCGCACGCAATCGCGCAGGCTTCGTGACGTCCTTGGAACCGGCCTTGGGCGCGATCACGCCGGGCTTCGGGCGCAGGACCGCGCCGTCGTCACCGTAGTCGATCTCGACGTGGATCTCGGCCAGGTCGGGGGCGTCCAGGCTCAGGACGGCTTGCTCGCCGCTGCCGATGGAGAGACGGCCGGGGTTGAGACGGAAGCGACGGGTTTCACCCGCGTGCTCGACGATCAGTTGCGCCATGGTGCTGGGGAGGGGTCGGGGAGGGACTTCAGGTACGCGTTGCCGATGCCGAAGTTCTGGGTCCAGTAGACGCCACTGACGGCCGTGGCCATCTCGACATGCCCCTGGTCGAGCAGGTTGCGGTGGTGGCCGGAGGAATGCGTCCAACCACGATGGGCTCCGTCCGGACCGGAGGAACCCGCGTGGATGTTCTCGCTGACGCCCATAGGGTAGCCGACCAGGTCCATGCGCTGGAACGGGGTTCTGCGTTTGGGATCGCCCTGCTCGTCGTGGCTGAACTCGCCGGTCCTCGACATGTACTCGGAGTGCATGTCCGCGGCCTCTTGGATCTTGGAGTTCCAGGCGAGGCAGGGTCGGCCGAGCAACATGCGGTAGCGGTTGGTGATGCGTACCTGCTCGAGCGCACCGGCCACCGGCGGATCCTCGGCGTTCGCCCACATCGCTTCGTTCGCCATCCAGATGCGGTGATCGAGGACCAACGCATCGGCCTCGTCCGAGGACAAGGCGAACGTGCGCACCGAGTAGTCCTTGAGCGTCGGTACCTGACAGAACACCCAGGCGGGCGCTTCCTCGGGGTGACCGGTGCCGCCCATCTTCTGGTGGAACCAGGCCACGTTCTCGATGTCCTTTCGGAAGCCGTCCGAGATCGCAACGGTGCTGGTGTCGTTCCACACCGCGCGCACGGCCTCGGTGCGCGCGTCGATCTCGCGCTGCACCTTGTCGTACTCGGCGCGGCGGTTGTCCGGGATCGGATAGAAGTACTTCTGGGTGTCGAAGATCAGCTCGAGCGCTTCGGCACGCAGGTCGTCGAGCTCGAGACGCAACTCGTGCATCTCGGTGAGCTTCTTCATGTTCGACGAACGCGACAGGGTCTTGGCCGCTTCCGCGCGCCCGTCCTCGAGCGCCGACTCGAGCGCGCTCTGTTGGGTCGGGAACTCGAGCGCCAGCGCCTGGAACGCCTCGTACTCGGCTTCGCGCTTGTCGCCGTCCGTCACCTGCAAGCGACGGCTGAGGCGCTTGACCTGGGGCGCCACGACCTTGTCGAGGTACTGGGCCCGCGCGATCCACTTGCCATCGTGGAACCGATATCCCCCGTCCGGCAGCACCTCGCCCCGGAGGTGAGCGACGAGTCGATGCAAGGTCGGCGATTCGAACAAGCCTTCGGTCTCGAGGTCCGCCAGGACTCCCGACGAAGCCCGCGCGCCTTCGATGGCGCCGCGGTGCCACATCTCGATGGCGAGTCCCAATCGTTCGGTGCTGGTCAGTTCGTGCTGGACCGCGAGTGCGCGCAGGGCGACGCCCGAGATCGAGATGTAGGGCTGCGTCCCATCGGCGGTCGGTACGCCGTCGTCCTCGGGATCGACGCGCTTCCAGATCGCATGACGCGCGGACGCCGCCTGGGCGCGGGCACCGAACTCGCGCGATGCCTCACCGAACTCCGCTTCGGAGGCTTTCAGCCAGGCCAGGGCCGCGACGTCCCAGGCGCCATCGGCCTCGGCGGCCGCGGCACGCTCGAGCGCATCCTCGGGCCATTCGTACAGATCCACGCCTTCGAACAAGTCCTCCAGATCGAGGACCGTCGCGGAGTCGGTTGCGGAGGGAGCGACGGTACCCTCGAGATCCGGACGGTAGCTGCCGCCGGCGGAAGCGTTGTTCTGGGCGGCCAGTTCGGCCTCGGTCGGCAGCGTCCAGTTCGAGCCCGCGTCCCACGGTGCACCGCCCGAGTCGGACCCCGCTTGGGCGATGGCCTGGCGCGGCGCGATGCCGGGGCGGCCTTCAGCGATCCAGTCGGCGGCCATGGAGCGCTCCATGGCCAGGGTCTCCTTGGCAACCGGGTCGGTCAGGTTCTTTCCAAAGCTGTCGAGGCGCGCGATGAGCTCCTTGAGCGGCTCCCGACTGCGCCATTCACGATAGGACTGAATGTCCTCCGCGAGCTTGGAGCGCTGGTCTCGGATCCTCTGCAACTGGTTGCGCAGCGGATCGACCTCGGGACCGCGCCCCTCCAGTAGGGCCTCGGCTTCCTCGAGCTGACCCGTGCGCAGCATGAGTTGGATCTGGCCCGTCCCGTCGCTTCCGCCGCAACCGCTGAGGAGGTGCGCGCACAGGAGGGCCGCGCCGGTCAGGGTCGTTCGTCGGAGGACGTCGTTGAGGTTTCGTTGTCGCATGGAGGGATTCCGGGGGACCAGGATATACGACAGCACGCGCACCACGGGGACGAACTGAGCGGGGTCTTCGTGCGGGACGTGGCGGTGCCCCTGGAAGCCCCGAAAGGTCGGATCGAGGCCTACGCTCGCATCCCGAACCGACCTGCGGGACCGAACGCACGCCGCGGACGGGCGCTCACTCGGACGCGGATTCCGCCAGGATCGCCGGCGAGAGGTCGTCAGCGCCGATCGTCGCGCCCGACAAGGCCACCGCGCGCTGCATCTCGTTCTCGAGCTGGCGGACATTTCCTGGCCACGAATAGGCCAACAGCATCTCGAGCGCAGCGTCCGAGAGCACGGTCGAACGCCCCATCTGCTCGTTCGCCCGCGCCAGGAAGAACCGAGCCAGATGAGCGATGTCCTGGCCGCGCTCGCGCAGCGGCGGCAAGTGGATGGTGATGACGTTCAGGCGATAGAAGAGGTCCTCGCGGAACGTCCCCGCCTTGCAGGCTTCGGGCAGGTCCTTGTTCGTCGCCGCGACGACGCGGACATCGACGTGTTGCACCGCGTTGGAACCGACCGGGCGGACCTCGCCGTCCTGGAGCACGCGCAGCAGCTTGGCCTGCATCGGCAGCGGCATGTCCCCGATCTCGTCCAGGAACACGGTGCCGCCGTTGGCGACGAGGAAGTGCCCCGGTCGGTCGGCGATCGCGCCGGTGAACGAGCCCTTCTTGTGACCGAACAACTCGGACTCGAGCAGCTCGGCCGGGACCGCCGCACAGTTCTCGGCCAGGAACGGCTTCTTGGAACGCTTCGACTGGGCGTGCAGCGCGTGGGCGACGAGTTCCTTGCCCGTCCCCGTCTCGCCCTGGATCAACACGGCGACCGAGCTGGGCGCGACCTTGGCGATCAGATCGAGCACGGGCTGCATCGCGGCGCTGTCCCCCACCATGCCGAAGCGCGTGGGGATCGAGGCATCGGCGGCGGCCGGCGGCGCGGACGTCGGCGACTCTGCGGGTCCGCTCGACACGAGTCCGGCCAGGAGGTCGCCCTCGAACCCCGCGGCCCGCGCATCGGTCAGAAGCGCTTCGAGTCGTGCGCGCAGCTCGTTCAGCGTGCTGTCGTCGGAACTCAAAGCAGACTCAGGTTCGCGTAGTGGAGCAGCAGCTCTTTCGTGCCGTGGTGATCGAAGCGCACGCGCGCCCGGGCGTTCACGCCTTGGCCCGACAGGTTCTCGATGTAACCCTCGCCGAAATGATCGTGATAGATGCGCGCGCCGACCTTCAGGTTCTCGTCGCCCGAACTCGCCGGTTCGAACGTCCCCAAGGCCTCGTTCGCTTCCTCGTCCATGCCTTCGATCAGGTCCGAGGGCAGCTCGTCCAGGAACTGCGACGGTCGCATCCAGCGGTCCTCGCCGAAGAACCCGCGCGTGCGGGCGTTCGTCAGCATCAGCCGTTCGCGGGCGCGCGTCAGGCCGACGTAGAACAGGCGGCGCTCCTCTTCGATCCCGTGTTCGGGATCCTCTTCGAGCGCGCGCGCGTGCGGCAGCAGTTCTTCCTCGCAGCCGGCGATGAAGACGAACGGGAACTCGAGGCCCTTGCAGGCGTGCAACGTCATCAGTTTGACGGCGTCGTCGCCCTGCTCGAGCCCGTCCGTGTCGCTGACGAGCGCGACGTCCTGGAGGAACCCGCGCAGCTTGCCGGCGGGGTTCAGCTTGTCGTACTCGCGCGCGTGCGTGCAGAGTTCCTCAACGTTCGCGTCCCGATCCATGACCGAGTCCCCGTCGTCGATCTCGTTCAACCAGCGCGTGCGGTCGAACGACTCGAGCACGGCTTCCAAGGCGAGACCGGCTTCGTCGTCGGCGCGGTGGGCGAGTTCTTCGACGGTCGCCGCGAACTCGGGCAAGCCCTTCTTGGCGCGCCCGCGAATCGTGCTGAGGCATTCCTCGGAGCGCGCGGCTTCCAGGTAGGACACGCGTCGGTCCGCCGCCCATTCCGCGAGCCGGCCCAAGCTGGTTGCCCCCACGCCGCGCGTCGGGGCGTTGACGACGCGCAGGAAGGCCTGGTCGTCGCGCGGGTTCACGATCAACCGCAACCACGAGACGAGGTCGCGCACTTCGCGGCGACCGTAGAACTCGGTGCCGCCGACGATCTGGTACGGCACGGCCGCGAGGCGCAACGCACTCTCGAGCGCTCGCTGCATGAAGTTCATGCGGTAGAAGATCGCGACCTCGCCCCATGCACGGCCGCGCGCCTGCAACGAACGAATCTGCGCGACGATCTCGCGCGCTTCGTCGTTCTCGTCGCCGCAGGCCATCAGGACCAGCTGGTCGCCGTCCTCGGCCTGGGTCCACAGCTCCTTCACCTTGCGCTGCGAGTTGTGTTCGATCACCGCGGACGCCGCCGCCAGAATCGTGCCGGTCGAGCGGTAGTTCTGCTCGAGGCGCACGACGGTCGCGCCGCCCATGTCCTTCTCGAAGTCCAGGAAGTTGCGCACGTCCGCGCCGCGCCACGAGTAGATGGACTGATCCGGATCGCCGACCACGGCCAGGTTGCCGTGCGCGTCGGAGAGGTGGCGCGTCAGACGGTACTGGACACGGTTCGTGTCCTGGTACTCGTCGACCATCACGTAGCGGAAGCGATAGGACCACGCGTCGCGCAACCCCGGGTGTGCGTCGAAGATCGCCAGCGTGTGCAGCAACAGGTCGTCGAAGTCGAGCGCGTTCTGCTCGCGCAGGCGCTCTTCGTAGCGCCGCTTGACCTTGCGGAAGACCTCGTCCTCCATGCCCGACGCGTCGCCCAGCGTCAGCTCCAGGCCGCCGTCCTCGCCGGCGACGCTGTTCTTGGTCGCCGAGATCCAGCCGCCGATCGCCGCCGGACGGAAGCGCGTCGCGTCGAAGTTGAGCTCCTTGACGCACGCCTTGATCAGCGCGTTGCGCTCGGACGTGTCGAAGATCGTGAAGTCGCGCGTGAACGAGGGCAGGATCTCGATCTCCTGGCGCAGGAAGCGCGCGCAGAAGGCGTGGAAGGTGCTGATCCAGAAGCCCTTGACGTCGGGCAGCAGCTTCTCGACGCGCTCGCGCATCTCGCGCGCGGCCTTGTTCGTGAACGTGATCGCCAGGATCTCGCTGGGCTGCACGTGCTGGGTCGTCACCAGGTGCACCAGGCGACTGGTGATCACGCGCGTCTTGCCGGATCCGGGACCCGCCAGGATCAGCAGCGGTCCGCTGGTGTGCTCCACCGCGGCGCGCTGGGGTTCGTTCAGGACTTCGAGCAGTCCTTCGACCGGTGCCGGACCCGTCGTGCCCGCGCCTTCCTGTACCGCCGCTCTTGCATCCATCCAGTCCATCACGCCGACGAGTCTATCGTCGGCGGCGCTCGAATCTCGCACGGATCCGAATCACTGCGGCGCGGTCGACTCCGCACAGCAGGGTGGCCCCGATCCGCCCATGTCCGGCGACATCCCCGGGATGCCCCCGCGCCACGCGGTGTAGGCACCGAGCAGCACCAACGCCACTCCGGCGACGGCGCGCGCATGTCGACGGAGCGGGCCGGTCACGCCGCGGGACACCAGGATCGTGCCGATCAAGGCGGGTCCGGTGGCGAGTCCGAACAGCATGAGCCCCAGGGCCGCGATGGCCGGGGGTGACGCGGCGGCCAGCAGGAAGGCGCTCCACGAGAGCCCGCACGGCAGGAGCCCGGTCAGCAGTCCGGCTCCCAGGGGCGCGGTCGCTCCCGGCCAATTCCCCACGGCCCGTCGAGCTCCACCGAGCCAGTGGCTCGCATGCCGGACCCATCCCGGGGACAACCGAGCGAAGGGCCGCAGGATCCCCAGCGAGATCAGGCCGCCCAGCACGAGCGCACCGCCGGCAGCCCATGCCAGACCGCTGCGTGCCGTCGCAAGGGCGCCCTCGGGCATGATGCGAGTGACTCCTAAAGCGAGAGTCACTCCCAGTAGCGCGTACGTCGCGGCCTTGCCCACCAGAAACGCGGTTCGGTCCAACCAAGGCTGCCGCTGCTCGCCGCGAACGCGATCGGCGGCGATCGCGAGGCCGCCGCACATGCCTGCGCAATGCGGCGCTCCGGTGAGTGCGAGCAACACGAATGCGCCCAGCGTCGGAGCATCGGACGGAATCACCTGGAAGCTCCGTGGCACGGTGGCTGCGCGTTCCGCGCGTCCGCCGAGAGCGCGCCCAAGTTCAACGCCGACGTCGGCTCGCCCCGAGTGCCGACCTCCTCGCACGCGACGACGCAATCGCCGCAGCGCAGGCACAGCGCGAAGTTGGACATGCCGTCGCTGTAGAAGCCGCGCTCGTCGCGCCAGGGTCCTCCCGACATGTCGCGCGGCTTGAGGTCGACGGGGCAGACGACGTCGCACAACCCGCAGTCGGTGCACGTCGTCTCGTCGAACTCGATCCCGTTGATCGTCTCCTGGCCGAGCAGGGCGAAGTAGACGCCCGACGGGCAGAGGTCGCGACAGAAGCGGAGCCCCATGAACTGCACGATCCCGAACAGCCCGAGCGCCATCGATCCCAGGAAGGCGGCGGACAACGTCCGCGCCATGGTCGAGCCCTCCAGGAACACGTGCCAGTCGACCCAGAAGGCGAACGTGATCGCGGCCATGAGGCAGCTGACGAGGAACGCGGTCAAGGGACCGGCGACGCGCCAACGTCCCTTGCGGTCGGTGTAGCGTGCCCATTCGACCAACCGACTCAGCGTGCCGACGGGGCAGAAGAAGCCGCACAGGTAGCGGCCGAAGAGCCGGCTCTTCAACACGATCACAACGTTGATCGCCAGGAAAGGGAACGCGAAGGCCTTGGCCGCTGTCACGGTGTCGACCGGTTCGCCCAACCAACGGTGCCCTCCACCCCAAAGGTCGAAGCGCAGGATGTCGAGCACGGGCAGCGCCGCGATCGACAGGGTGGCGACGATCCCGAGGCCCCATCGGATCCACGTGTAGCGGTGGATCTTGGGGAGCTTGTGCAGGATTCCGTAGAGGGCGCGCTCGCGCTTGGCTCCGAACACGACGACGGTGCCTCGAGGTCAGCGGGGGCTGGAGTGGCGCAGCGCGAGCACCGGGATGTGCGCGGTCTGAATCACGCGGTGTGCGACGTTGCCCAGGAAGACGGAGGCCAGCCCCGTTCTCCCGTGGCTGCCCATGACGATCAGGTCGTGGTCCGACTGGCGCGCCAGGATGGCCTCGGAGGCCAAGCCATCGACGAAATCGGCGCGGATGTGTTTGCCCTGGAAGCCCGTCTCCTCGAGCTTGGCTCGGAACGTGCGCTCGGCCAGGTCGCGGTCGGCCCGCATCGCTTCCGCGGGCAGACTCGACGCTCCGAAGCCGGGCGCCAACGCGACGGCGTGCACGGAAGGGCAGTACGCGTTCAGGATCGTCAGTTCGCTGCCGAACGACTCCGCCAGGTCGCGCCCCAGGTGGAGCGCGCTGAGCGCATGGTCGGAGAGGTCGAAAGGCACCAGGATCCTGCGCGGCTCACGGGGCAGGCCGGGCTGGACCCAGACCGCTCTCGGGGCGCCGGCCAACACGGAGCGCGCGGTGCTTCCGAAGTCGATCCGGCCACGACGTTGGTGGGGTCCGATCACGATCAGGTCGGCCTCGATCTCGCGCGCGCGGTCGAGCAGGACCTGGGTCGGGTGTCCGCGGCTGACGCGCAGCACATCGGTCAGACCCAGGTCCGTGATGACCATTTCCTCGAGGACGCGGGCGACCCGGTCCTCGAGCGCTTGCCCCGCGTCGTCCATGGCCTTGGCCAGTTGCAGGGCGATCGTATCGGGTCGTCCGGCGATGTCATCGGGAGCGGGCGCGTCGACCACGTGCAGCGCCTCGACGGTGGCGCCCAGACGACGATGGAGCCAGAGCCCCATGCGCAGGGCGTTCGTACTCTCCGGCGTGGCGTCGAGACCGACGAGAATGCGTTGCGGCAGGTTGGATTCGGACATGGTCATGCCTCCTGTACGCAGTGTAGACCAGACGCGGCCGCGGCCCAGGGGGTCCAAGTGCGTAGGCGTGCGGGAACGGCACCGCATGGAGTTCGTCGGGATCGGGTCGATCATGGGAGTTCCCCCGTCGCGCACGACAGCCGACGCGCTGGGGCAACCCCAACCACGAACAGGAACGCCTTGCAGCTCAACCACATTCTCGTCACGACGGACCTGTCCCTCGAATCCCTGCGCCCATTGCAGGAGGCGGCCGAGCTGGCTCGCACGAACGGCGCGCGCCTGACGATGTTGACCGTGGTGCACCAGGTCGAAGGCGCACCGACCAACTCACCCTACGCACCGGAGATGACGGACCCGGACATCGAGCCGCGGCTCGAGGCGGCCCGGGAGACCATGCGCGAACTGACGTCGGACGTGCACGGCCTCGACATCGAGGTCGTCGCCATCCCGGCCCAGAAGGTCCCGGCCGCGGTCGAACGGTACGCCGTCGAGCACGACGTCGACCTCCTGGCGATCTCGACGCACGGGCGCAGCGGCTGGCGACGCCTGGCCCTCGGCAGCGTGGCCGAGGCCATCGTGCGTCACAGTTCGGTGCCGGTGCTGGTCTTCCAGCGACCCAAGGCCTGAGGCGTCGCGCCAACGTTCGCGGACGGCGTGCGCGGACGAGCCAAACGCAGGTGGGTGTGCCCCACCACCATCGCGCTGGACACGACCATCGCGAGCGCCGCCACGATCGGTGGAAGGTGCCCGGTGGTGGCCAACGCCAACCCAGCCGCGTTCCAAACGCATGCCCAGACCAGGTTTCCACGCGCGACGCTCGACGTGCGGCGCGCCAAGGTCAGCAGTTCGGGAAGGACCTCCAGGTCGTCCACCATCAACAGCACGTCCGCGCGCGCCGCGGTGTGCGGCGCACCGTCGCGCACGGCCACGCCGACACCTGCGACGGCCAACGCGGGCCCATCGTTCAGCCCGTCCCCGACGAACATCGTGCCTTCGGCGCCGGCATCCTCGATGGCCGTGACCTTGTCGGCGGGCAGCAAGCGCGCGCGTACGTCGACGGCCAGTTGATCCTCCAAGGCGCGCGCCGGTCCGCTGGCGTCCCCCGTGAGCACTTGCAAGTCGAAGCCTGACTTGCGCAACTCGGCGAACAGTTCGCGTGTGCGCGGGCGAGGCCGTACGGCCAAGTCGAAGCGCGCCAGGACGTCGGTCCCGGCAACCAGCACGACCGGCGTCGTGGGTTGCTCGCCGTCGTCACGATCCTCCCTGCGCAGCTCGAACGCGGTCCCGTCGACGACCCCGCGCACACCGCGTCCCGGCAAGACTTGGAAATTCTCGGTCGGCCGGACGTCGCCACGATGGGCGTCGCGCAGACAGCGTGCGATCGGGTGGGCGCTGCCCTGTTCGAGCGAGACGGCCCACGTCATCACGTCCTCGCGCTCGAAGCCTGCGAACACCTCGACCGAGACCAGTTCCATCTCGGACCCGGTCAGCGTGCCCGTCTTGTCGAACCAGATGCGCGACACGTTGGCGATCCGTTCCAGCACGTCGCCGCCGCGCACCAGGACGCCCTGTTCCCAAGCTCGACCGAGCGCGGTCCAGAACGCCAACGGGGTGGCGATGGACAGGGCGCACGGGCAGGCGATCAGAACCACCGAGAGGCCGACGAGCAATCCGTGCTCCAACCCGTGCTGCAGCCCATGGACGATGCCGGAGCCCACGCCCAGCACCAGCGCGATCGGCAGGATCCAACGGGCGAGTGCGTCGGCCATCCCGACGCGTTGCGCGCCGCTCTGGAGCGCCGAGGCCAGCGTTCGTTCGACGGCTTCGCGCACACGCTCGGCACCGACGGCGCGCGCGACGACCTGGAGCGCGCCGTCCACCGGACGGGTGCCCGCCAACACCAGGTCCCCCACCTGCGTCCTGCGCGGTCGCGATTCTCCGGTCAGGTCCGCCGCGTCGACGAGGGCACCGCCGTGAACCACGACGCCGTCGCAGGGGATCGTCTGGCCGGCACGAACGAGGACGCGGTCCCCCCGTTCGAGATCCTGCACGGCGACGGAGTCCTCGCGTCCATCGCGCAACCGCGTGGCCGGCACCTCGACCGCGCGGGCCAGTTCCCGCACGTGTTCCCAAGCGCGTTCCTTGGTGTGCACGTCGAGCCAGCGCGCCAGGCCGACCAGCACCAACACCATCGCGACGGTCTCGAAGTACACCTCGCCGCGACCCGTGATCGTGTTCCAGACGCTCATCCCGAACGCGGAACCGGCTCCCAGAACGACCAGACCATCCACCGTCAGGAGGCGACCCTGCACGCGCACACCGCGGGCCAAGGGCAGCCCGATCCCGAACAGGATCGGAACGCACAACAGGAGCGCCGCGGAACGCACGAGTCCGCGCAGGGCCTGGGCGCCCTCGTCGGTGAAGCTCCCGTCGGGAGCCAGGTCCTCGCCGTACAGGGCCAGGCTGGCCACCATGACGCCCATCGACAGGAACGCGCCGAGCACGACCCGCGACAGCCAACGATCCGCGGCGGGCGTCGGGGAGTCCTCGTCGCTATCGGGCCCCAGGGACGCGACGAGCGCGCAGCCCGTGCAGCAGTAGCGCGGTCCGCTCCCTCCCCCGCGCACGGGTAGCCCGCAGTGCGCGCAACCGATGCGGGTCATGGCGCTACTCCGGGACGCCCGCATCGACGGCCGGCGCGGACTCGAAGCGGTTCAGGAACTCCGGCAACTGGTACTCGACCGCGTACCAGGTGAAGAACGCCAGGAACGACAGGTAGAAGAGCAGCAGCAGCCAGGGCACGCCGCCCGGACCGAAACCAAGCTCGGCCTTTTCTGCATCCGTCGCATCGCGGTCGCCGCGGCTCTGCGGGAAGAGTTCGGGGTCGTGATCAGCGGTCATCTTGCTGAGCCTCCAGCTGGGCCTCCAGATGGGCCTCCTGCAGGACCTGCTCGCGGTAACGCACGAACAGGTCGTGTTTCGGGGACTCCACGTCACGGAAGTGACCGCTGACATAAGCCCACGCGAGCATGCAGAGGAAGCCGGCCGCCACGAATCCGTAGATGATGATCGGGTCGAAGGCAAAGCCCGCCAGGTCCTCGTGACGGATGGTCGAAAGGAACGCGAAGAGCTTGTAGGTGAACATCCCGCCCGCCGCGGCGACCGCGCAAAGGAAGAAGATGCGGATGCGCGTGTGCGCGCGTTCGTTCTCACGTGTCATTCTTCACCCCTGCCTTCCTCGGTTCCGAGCCACTGGATGTACGTGATGATCGAGAAGCCGTCGCGCTTGGGCGTGCCGTCGGCCTCGAACCAATAGGCGTAACTGGGCATCACGCTCGACGGCACGATGTTCTTGGGCGACAGGAAGTGCGCCACGTGCCAGTCGTTGGTGTGGACGCCCTTCTCACGACTGAGGTCGGGACCGACCCGCCGCGTGCCCCACAGGTGGGGTTGGTTCAGCGCGTTCTGGTACTCCTGGGCGCGGCTCGGGGCGCCGAAGCGCTGGGCCTCGTTGGCGACCTCGCGCACGTACTGGCTGTGGCAGTGCCAGCAGGCCTGACCGACGTACAGGTCCCGGCCGAGCTGCAGGGCTTCGGCGTAGGACGCCGAGTTCGCTTCGCCGAAGGCCTCCTCGAAGGCTTCTGGGTAGACGCGTTCGAGCTCGAGGAACTCGTGGCTCGGGACCGCCGCGAGTTGCTCCATCGTCCGGTATTCCATGTCGTGGTAGTTGCCCAACGTCATGGCCGGCAGGACCAGCGAGAGGAGGAAGGCGACCGCGAAGCAGCCGACGCCTGCCACGAAGAACAGTGTGGGAAAACGTTCCATGGCTCAGTCCGCACTCAACGGGATCAGGGACTCGGTCTCGTCGTACGGCTCGCCGTGACGACACGTCATGTACATGTTGTAGAGGCCGCAGAAGAGGCCGGCGATCATCATCGCGCCCGAGAACGTGCGCACCCACCAGAAGGGAAGGCTGGCGTCCAGGATGTCGTTCCAGGGGTTGAGCTCGCGCTGCATGAAGCCCGCGATCAATCCGGCGATCGTCAGGTCGACGAACATGATCACGATGGCCATCGTCGACAGCCAGAAGTGCCAGGCGCGCAGGTTGCGCGAGTACCACTTGCGCTTCGTCACGCGCGGCCACAGCCAGTCGATCGTGCCGAACAGCCAGAACGTGAACGTGCCGAACATGATCAGGTGCGCGTGCGCGACGACCCAGTCCGTGAAGTGGATGATCTTCTGGAACGTCCACGTCACCTGGAACGAGCACTGCAGGCACGTGATGAAGTACATCACCGCGCCGACGTAGAACCAGCGGATCGCGAAGCTGTCGCGCAACGCGCTGGTCTTGCCCTTGAGCGTCATGAAGAAGTTCACGACGACGGTCGTCACGACGACTTCGATCGCGATCGTGGTGGTGATCGCGCCGAACTCGACGTAGTCCGGGATCGGGCTCAACAGGAAGTGGTGCACGCCGCCGAGCGGGTAGAAGAACGCCAGCGCCCAGAACCCGATGACCGAGAGCGAGTGACTCCAGATCGGCTTCTGCAGGATGAGCGGGACGAAGAAATACATCAGACCCCAGCCCATCGGCGTCACGTAGAGGCCGACGAGGTCGTGGATGAAGAGGCCCGTGGTCGCCGCTCCCGCAGCGCCCGGAAGCACCCATTCGGGGATCACGTTGCCCATCAGATAGGTCAACGCCAACCACACGAGCCCGGCCGTGAAGTACCAGAGCGTGACGTAGAACTTCTGATCGCGCGCTCGGTAGAGCGGCACCATCAGCTGCACGATCAGCAGCACGGCTCCGATCACGACCAGGAGGTCGACCGGGATCCAGTTCAGCTCGAACGTTCCGGGGCGGAAACCGGTCGGAGTCTCGCCCCACTCGATCGCCTGCGCCTTGTTCATCAAGAAACCGCTGACCGTGGCGACCAGGATGAACTGCCAGACCCAGAAGATCAGCCAACCGATCTTGGCCGACCAAACACGTTGGCCGGTCAAGCGCGGGATGACGTAGTAAGTCATCGCGGTGAAGCCGTTCACCAACCAGCCATAGGCGGCGAGGTTGGTGTGGACCAGCCGCAGGTGCCCGGGCGAGAGGTACTCGTCCGCGAAGGGGAACCAGCCGAGGAACTGCAACGAGTACAGGAAGCCCGCGGTCATGGAGATCGCGAGGGCGACCCCGGCGGCGGCGATGTGCGCACGCACGAGTCCGTACTCGACGAGGGAGCGACCTTCGGTGCGCGTCAGGTCCGGGAGATCGTTCGTAGCGAGGGCAGCGGAACTCATCGGGAGACCTCTTTTCCGGTGAGGTGCTGGACGAAGTGAACGAGGTCCCAGATCTCCTCGGGCGTGTTGTTGCCGAGCGCGCCCGGCATGGGCGTACCGCCGATGCCGTTGGCGATCACGCGGTAGATGTCGCTGGGGTCGATGCCGGCGCGGAACTGGCCGGTGGTCAGGTCGCGCGGCCGAATGGGATAGCCCCAGGCGTCGCGGAAGGAGTCCGCGGTCGGCCCGTCCCCGAGCCCGGTGTCGCCGTGGCACCCGTTGCAGGCGGCCGCGTTCGTGAAGAGCAGGCGCCCGCGCTCGATCGAGTCCTGGTCGAAGTCCGTCTCGGCGATGAGCGGAACGGTCACCGGGTTGTTGGAGCGTTTCCAACGGTCCTCGACGAGCTCCTGGACCTCCTCGGGGTCGGCGAACTCACCGTCCAGGTCGGTCCATTCCAGCAAGGTCTGTTCGAACTCGCCGCGGATCGACAGGTAGCGCACGTACTCGACGACGTCGTGACGCTTCTCTTCGGGCAACAAGCGGAAGGCGGGCATCGCCGAACCGACCAGCCCCTTGGTCACGGTGCGCATCAGGTCCTCGCGGCGCGGACGGCCGCCGACCGGCGCGGACTGGAACTTGAACTCACGCTTGCGGAAGTTGCGCGGGCGCGGGAAGAGGTACTGCGCGGCGGGACCCCCACCGTCACCGTTCCGGGCGTGACAACCAGCGCACTCGCGCTCGTACGTGCGGCGTCCGCTCTCCAGTCGCCACCCCACGAAGGAATCGGAATCCAGGAGCGCTCGGCTCTCCCAGCCATAGCGCGCTTCGCTCTCGCCGGTCACGAGGTCGACCAAGTTGCCCTCGAGGTCCCATTCCTCCTCAGCGGCGAAGGCCGCGAGGCTGGCGAGGTCCTTGGCGAACGGGAGGTCGCGCACGAGATCCTCGTCATCGACGAACTCGGTCTTGCGGGTCGCGTCGGCGGCGTCCCATTGCGGCTGATCGGACTCGCCCTTGCAGGCGAAGGGTCCGGCGAACACCAGAAGGCCCAGGGCCCAGAACACGAGGCCCGCGGGGGCGGATCCTCGGCGACTCGGTTCGGATGGGATGACGCGAGATAGCTGCATGACGTACGGCACAGGACGTGGCGGAGGAAGAGCGCTCGCAGGTTAGGCAGCCCAGTAGCGCGCATCGCTCGGGCAGGGTGCGTAGACGGGGCAGCCGATGTGCGTACGGTCGTTGGGGTCCGGACCCCGGCAACCGCTACGATTCCAGGCACGCATGCCCTCCTACGACAAGATGCTCGAACGCCTGCTGGACAAGACCGACCAGCACGTCGCCGTTCTCGACGCGGACGGCCGCTTCGTCTGGCTGAACCGCCCCGCCGCGACCTTCCTGGGCCGAACGGCCGAGGACCTCGTCGGCGTCGAGATCATCGAGGTCGTTCACGCTTCGGATCGCGACCGCGTTCGCAACGCGATCCTCAGCTGGATCCCGGACGAAGCCGAGTCACGCCTCGCCCTGGACGTGCGGCTCGACCGCGGCGACGGCCAGGAGTCGTACGGGCGTTGGTCGTTGGTCCGCAACGATGCGCCGGGTCCTCAGAGCGGAATGTTCGCCTCCTACATCCAGGACATCACCGACAGCACGGTCCTGACCCAGCGGCTCGCGCGCAGCGAGTCGCGCATGCGCTCGGTCTTGTCCGGACTCCTCGACGGCGTGGTCACCATCGACGTGAAGGGCACGATCCAGTCGGCCAGCAAGTCGATGCACCGCATCTTCGGTTGGGACCCGGTCGAGTTGATCGGTCGCAACGTGAACGTCCTGATGCCGGAGCCTCATCACTCGAACCACGACGAGTACCTCGCCAAGTACGCGTCGACCGGCGAGACCTGGATCCTCAACACCGTTCGGCAGTTCGACGTCGTTCGCAAGGACGGCAGTCGATTCCCGTGCGAGCTCAGCGTCTCGCGCGTCGACGTGCCCGATGGTGGCGGCGCCGTCTTCTGCGGTGTGCTCCGCGACGCCACCGACCGCATCCTGGCGGCGCGCGAACTCGAAGCCAGCGAACGACGTTTTCGCGCCATGTTCGAACAGGAGCACCAACTCGTCCTGTTGGTCGGCCCCGACCAACGGATCGTCGAATGCAATCCGGCCGTGAGTCGCTTCCTGGGCCTGGAGAGCCAGGATTCGCTGCGTGGGTCGTCCTTGTCCGACCTCGCGTGGTGGCCCGATCCCAGCGGGGCCACGGCCACGCTCGAGGACTGGTTCCGGCGCGCCTCGAAAGCGCACACCGTCGAGGCCGACCTCGAACTGCTCGACGGATTCGGAACCTTGCGCGTGGCCGACCTGTCCTTGAAGCCGGTGCAGTTCGACGAGAACTCCCCCGACTACTTCCTGCTGGAGGTCCGCGACATCACGGACGTGCGCCGTTCGCAACAACGCGAGACGAACCTGTTGCGCACGCTGGCGCAGCTCGGCGAGTCGGCGGCCGTCCTGGCCCATGAGATCAAGAACCCGATCACGTCGATCCACGTCGCACTCCGCGCCGTCGCCCACCAGTTGGGCCAGGACGAACGCGAGGCGCTCGAGGACATGGCGAGCCGCTTGCAGGCGCTCGAGACGACGCTGCATCGCACGCTGTCCTTCACCAAGCCCTTCGACCTGAACCCCGGATCGTTCTCGGTCGAAGCGTGGATCGAGGACGCCGTGCAGCAGATGCTCCCCGAAGCGGAGCTGTCGGGTATCCGGATCGACGTGGATGTCGAAGAGGGCCTGTCGCTGGTTCGTGCCGATCGACACTTCGCAGTCGAGCTCGTGGTGAACTTGATCCGCAACGCGATCGACGCGATCCAGTCCACGAACACGAAGGGCGGACGCATCCAGATCAGCGGTGAAACAGGAGACGCCGGCACGATCCGATTGCACGTCGACGACGACGGCCCTGGGATCGACCCGGCCCGTCGCCACGATCTGTTCCGGCCCTTCGTCACGGGCAAGCCGCAGGGGACGGGGATCGGCCTGGCCGTCTGCCGCAAGATCGCCGAGGAGCACGACGCCGAGATCGAGGTCGGGCAGCCGGCCCTCGGAGGTGCGCGATTCACCCTGACCTGGCCTACCGTCGTACGACCGAGTGCGTAGTTGCGCGGCAACGTGATCGCACGTGGAGCCAATCCGTCGAACACGTCGTCTACGCAGGACTAGACTGGGGACCTACCCATGATCACCCCCATGATTCGCGTCTACCTCATCGACGACCAGGCCATCCTTCGCGCCGGTTTCCGCAGCCTGATCCAACAGCAGGGCGAGTTCGAAGTCGTGGGAGACCATGGTGATGCTCGCGCCGCCATCGAAGAGATCGGCGCCCTGCGGCCGGACGTCATCCTGCTCGACATCACGATGCCCGGCCTGTCCGGCATCGACGCCATCCCGCAG
>TARA_R110002096_G_scaffold420735_1_pt1 | contig 34821 bp, 31 predicted proteins | sample TARA_R110002096 | Tara Oceans TARA_R110002096 (sample SAMEA4397295) | marine metagenome | biome: Polar Biome; feature: [DCM] deep chlorophyll maximum layer (ENVO:01000326); material: water (ENVO:00002006), including particulate matter (ENVO:01000060) such as... | depth 35 m
GCTTTAATGGAGTGGACCGCTCTGAATATAGCGTTGAGCGTTTCATCATCAGAATTACCCGACTGCAAATCAGATAAATACTGTTCCATGCCAGACATCAATTCTTCGCATTCATTAAAGAATACAGATATTAATTGTGCAAACGGTTCTTCGGCGGTCATTTCGTTCCCCAATTTCTATTTTAATATTTTTTTTCCATTATCACGGGCATACTTTGGCCACAACTTTCAATAGTTTTTCCGGTACAAAAGGTTTGATAATCCAACCAGTAGCACCGGCGGCCTTACCTTCCTGTTTTATTCCATCGCCAGATTCTGTCGTGAGTATCAAGATCGGCATAGACCGATAAGAACCATCGGATCTAACATGCTTGATAAGTTCTATACCGTTCATTCCCGGCATATTGATATCGGTAATAATAAGATCGATCGGGTTATCTTTTAATTTTGCCAACCCATCATTTCCATCTACAGCGAGGGTCACATCATATCCTGCTCCCAATAGGGTAAAATTTATCATGTCGCGCATTGTCTTTGAATCATCAACCGCCAGAATTTGCTTAGTCATTAATAACTACTCCATTTATCATATTCTTTTTCCAAACCAATATCCTTCAAAGCTTCAACCATTTCATCGGAAGCATTTATCAGCTTTAATCCTTCATTATTCTTTGAGATCTCTTGATCAGCGACAACAAGCAACTGTATGCAAGGAGACAGAATCCGATCCACTTTTTCACCATCTATGGTAATTTTTCCGTAACTATCTGCCGCTTCAACCAATTGCGCCTTAAGTTTTCCAGCGGTTATTAAATCCATTACAGAATCAAGAATTATTGTTTGTTCAATCGTACCCATATATAAGTCCCCAATTAGACTGCCAGTAGGAGCCAATTATTAAGGTAGAGACAAATAAGCGATATCAATAAGTTAATAATAAGCATGTTTAGTAAATTATTTAACAAACTTAATAATAACATGATTAATATTTAATTAATTTGTATCTTTTATTTATTTGGAGATTTTTATTTAGGGTATACATTTATTTAATAGCTTTAATTTTATCGAGATATTAGACCAACTTAGTAAAAAAAACCGTATGATATCCATTTTTTTATTTTTTAAATCTTCTGTTCTGATCTGTCGTACATTGATCATTTGCATCTATCTCAACGTCCGCTTTGGGTCGAAAACAGACAGTCACGCATGATATCAAAAAGCTCCTTTATGATAAGATTCCACACAACAATAGATTTCCACCTGGTTTTTTGGGCCAGGATAGCGAAGGTTTGATGCCCAATAAATGCATTGATTTTACGAATAAAACTAGGCATAAGATTTTAAATCAAAACCAGTTCTTCTTGGAAAAGGATCTAAATAAATGACAGTAAAAGTATGCGCTTTGGGTGATTTTTTCCTCGCGCCGGAACTTTTTCCTGAAATACTAAAAAGATACTGCGGTGACGAGATCGAGTTTGCCGTACATAAGATGCCGCCCGGCCCCATGATTTCGGGTGAACATGGCGACGCTATACGAGAATATTCGGGAAATGAAGATCAGGTTATTGAATGGGCAAAAGACGCGGATGCAGTGCTGGTTCATATTGCCCCTGTCAGCCGCCGTGTGATTGATGCACTACCAAACTTAAAATTCATCGGAGTGGGACGTGGGGGTCCTGTTAATGTGGATCAGGCCGCCGCTGCTGAAAGAAATATTGTTTTAGCAAATGCACCGGGAAGAAACGCAGGGGCGGTTGCCGAATTTACTGTTGGCGCGATAATAAGTACAAGCCGTGAAATCGCTATGGGAACCATGGAGATGAAGGCCAATGAATGGTCAAGAGTTCATTATCATTATGAAAATACCGGTTTAGAGCTTTCAGAAATGACCATCGGGCTCATCGGATATGCGCATATCGGCAGAATAGTCGGTCGCCTTCTTTGCGCTTTTGGGGCAAAGGTCATATTTTTTGACCCCTATCAGGACCAAACGGAAGAAGACAAAAAACGCGGAATTCTTAAAGTTGGTCTTGACGAATTATGTCGTTCCAGTGATACGGTCTCGCTTCATACACGGCTGACGGATGAAACCGCCAGCATGTGCGATGGTGATTTCTTTTCAAAGTTAAAACCTGGCTGCATTCTGATAAACACGGCGCGCGGAGAACTTGTTGATCAAAAAGCGTTGTTAGAACATTTAATTTCAGGTTCAGTTGGAGCGGCGTTTCTTGATACGTTCAACCCCGAGCCACCACAAAGTGATGATCCATTAATTCATCACCCAAAAGTCTTTACAACCCCGCATATTGCGGGCGCATCCAAAACATCGGCACATATTGCTGTAAATGTAATATCAAAAGCTTTGTCCGAGTGGATAAATGATAATAGATAAATCTTAAGGATCAATAATGACACATAAAGACACAACCGAAACAAGGCAATCCATCATTGACGCCTGCCTTTGGATGAATAGTTCCGGTCTAAATCAGGGAACGTCAGGAAACATAAGCATTCGCACTGATGAAGGTATTTTGATTACGCCGAGTAGTTTGCCTTATGAAGACACAAGTCCCGAGGATATTATGTTGCTGCCCGGCGATGGATTATCCGGCGAAGCGGTTGGTCATCACCGCCCCTCTTCCGAATGGAAGTTCCATGCTGACATATATAACGAGCGAGATGATATTCATTCTGTCGTTCATACTCATTCTACCTATGCAACCGCGCTTTCAATGTTGCGCCGGGACATTCCAAGTGTGCACTATATGATCGGTGTTTTCGGTGGAGATAGTATTCGTTGCGCCGATTACGCCCATTATGGTAGTCAGGAACTATCAGAAAATGCACTTGTTGCCTTAAAAGACCGGACAGGATGTTTGTTGGGAACCCACGGCATGATTGCGTGCGGCGGAGATCTAAAACAGGCGTTATGGAGGGCGGGTGAACTTGAAGCACTTTGTCAGCAATATCATCTTGCTTGTCAGCTCGGAGAGCCACATGTTCTAACGGCCCAGCAAATGGTTGAAGTGAGAGAACGAATGAAAACCGGCTATGGAGTGTGGCCGAAGAAAGATTGATGTTAAAAAGGTGAATAAAATGGTCGTGAAAGAAATAATCCGAGTTGGAAATGGACAAATGCCAACAGTTGGTATGGGGCTTTGGAAGCTTGAGAAAGATCTGGCGGCCAAGGCCGTACGAGACGGCATTGAAATGGGTTATCGACATTTGGATAGCGCAACCGATTATGCAAACGAAGCCGAAGTTGGTGACGGCATCACTCAGGCACTTAATGAAGGGCTTTGCACCCGTGAAGAGCTATGGGTCACTTCAAAGTTATGGAATACAGACCACAGGCGCGAACATGTGCGTCCCGCGCTTTTAAAAACATTGAGCGATCTACAGGTTGATTATCTGGATCTTTATCTAATCCATTTTCCGATTGCCTTAAAGCATGTTCCTCACAACCAAATCTATCCTGCCGACTGGATTTATGATTTAGAGGCAGAGACGCCAAAGATGGAATTGGATAACGTCCCTATTTCAGAAACCTGGGCGGCGATGGAAGAATTGGTGGAAGAAGGCCTTGTACGTAATATTGGCGTTTGTAATTTCCCCACTGCTCTCATACATGATTTGCTTACTTACGCAAAAATAAAACCGGCCGCTGTACAAGTAGAAGTTCACCCATATCTAACCCAAGAAAGATTACTACGCCTTTGCCATGATCGGGATATTGCCGTCACGGCCTTCTCACCGCTTGGTGCGCTTTCCTATGTTCCGCTTAATATGGCAAAAGCCGCTGATACTGTACTCGATGAACCCGTTGTCCGCGCTGCCGCCGACAGACTTGGAAAAACACCTGCCCAAATAGTGTTGCGGTGGGGCATTCAGCGCCATGTCGCAATTATTCCAAAATCTTCAAATCCAAAGCGGCAGTTGGAAAATTTACAACTGTTTGACTTTTCTCTTAATGATCAGGAAATGGCCGATATCAGCGCGTTAAACCGAAATCAGCGATTTAACGACCCTGGTGAATTCTGTGAACGAGCTTTTGGAACCTTTCACCCAATTTATGACTGATCAAGAAAAAATCTACTGAAGTCATGAATTCCACAGGGGCATCATTGCTTTTATGATTTGGGCGTATTTTAAATATAGCTCATCATAGATGATCATTTGATCCGGATCAGGATCAATAAGGTCCGGCTTGCTGATTTGGCTAATGGCGTGCTCAAGGTCTCTATAAATACCTGCAGCGGTTCCAGCCATTAATGCGGAACCGCGCGCACACAATTCCTCTTCATTCGATATTAATATGGGAAGGCCAATACAGTTTGCGATTATTTCTGCCCAGAATGGACTACGCGCCCCACCGCCAGCGAGGAAAAGTCGTTCCGGCTTATGATCTTTCAGGCAATCTTTTATCGATAATGCCACCCCTTCATAGACTGCTCGAGTCATAGCAAGCGGCGTCGTTGTTTCATTAATTCCAGTAAATTGAGCCCGCGCGCCCGGAGAATAAAAAGGAGCTCTTTCTCCTGACGACGAGATATAGGGATGATAAATTAATCCATCGCAACCAGCAGGAACCGACCGTAATTCTACTTCAATATCCGCGAAGTTTCGATCTTTATGCAAAAGAGCATATATCCAATCAATATTCGGGGTCGCCGCCATTGTTGCCGACACCGTGATAATCCGAGACGGCATAACATGAATTTCTGTTCCCGACCTAGCTGTTGTATCTGCTTCAACAAAATCGGATACAACAATACTGCATCCTGTTGTCCCCAAGATGACACACGCATCACCGATATTAAAAGCTCCGCATCCAGCAGCAGTTGAAGCGACATCAAAAGCACCAGCGGCTACCGGCATTCCTTGCGGTAAGCCTGTGACGTCAGATGCTTTTTTAGTAATAATCCCGGCAAGTTCCGCAGGCTTGAATGATTGAGAAACGAGAGAAATCCTTTTTCCGATACCAAGAAGGTCAAACAATTCGGTCGTCGGCGCTCGCTTTTTTATGTCCAGTAACGATGTGGACATATCGGTGATATCCGTGCCGACGACATCGGTTAATTTAAAGCGGATCCAATCTTTGCAAAACAAAATCTTATGTGCTCGGTCAAGTTGTTTAGGATTATTGTCCTCAAGCCAGCGTATCAAAACACTGGTCGCACCGGGAAAAAGGCTAGATCCTGTGATTTTACGAACCGTTTCGTTCATGGCAGGTTCTTTTACAAGCTCTTCTACGAGCTGCTCAGCTCTACTGTCATTCCAAAGAATAGCCGGGCCTATGGGTTGATTATTATCGTCAATCAACCACAATCCTTCCCCCTGCCCGGAAACCGCAGCAGACGCAATCACTGAGCCGGGCTCCATTTTAACTACGACATCCTTAATGGTTTGCGCGACATCGTCCCATAATTCATCCATATCAATTTCTGAACGACTTTCGTCACCATATAGCCTAACATCTCGCCAGGACGAAAAGACAGATTGTCCCTGAATATCAAAAAGGACAGCTTTTATCCGGGACGTTCCAAGGTCAACACCAAGCAGATAATTGCGGGTCATTTATTCCTCGGATTCTCGTGGTATTAATACAGGATTTCCATACTCGTCCAAGGCAGGCCCCTTGAATTTAGGCAAGCCGGTGGCAATGGCTAATATACCAAAAACAATGATCAACATTGGGTACCAGCAGTAAGGGGTTATTTCGAGCGGAGAAAGACCCGCGAGCGCAGCCGCCGTTAGCAATTGCCCACCGTATGGAACCAAGCCTTGAAATCCGCAGGAAAATATATCCAATAAACTCGCTGTGCGTCTTGGATCAATTTGAAATTGGTGATTAAGGTCCTTGGCAATGGGTCCAGCCGAAACAATTGCAATTGTATTATTGGCCGTAGCCAAATCAAGAAAACTAACCAAGCTTGCAATGCTAAACTCAGCACCCTTTCGGGATTTAACATTTTTGGTAATCGTTGCCATAAGCCAGTCCACACCGCCGTAAGCCTTCATCAAAGCAACGATACCACCTATAATTAAAGCGATAACGGCAAGGTCTTCCATCCAACCCATGCCGGTTTGGATACTTTTAAACAAGCCGAGCAGATTGAAAGTACCGGTCGAAAGACCAACAATACATGCGGCGCTGATGCCGATACCTAAAACTGTTATGACATTTAAACCAAATAATGCAGACGCTATAATCAGAAGATAAGGCAGTATGAGCCAAAAATTATAAGAACCAAGTTCGAGACCCGCCTGGGCATTAAAATCCACAAACATCAGAACTGCGACCGTAAGTAATGCCGCAGGTATAGCAATAATAAGATTGGCTCTAAATTTGTCTTTTAATCTTACGCCTTGGGTGCGGGTGGCTGCGATCGTTGTGTCCGATATAAACGAAAGATTATCGCCAAACATTGCGCCGCCAATGACTATTCCAATAGCCAATGGCTGTGGAATTCCTATTTTTTCAGCTAGGCCTATGCCGATAGGAACGATGGCTGTAATCGTTCCCATGGACGTTCCCATTGCAAATGATATAAAACAAGAAATTATGAATAGGCCAGGTAAAAGAAAACTTGTCGGTACAAACCTTAAGGCCCAATTGACGGTCGCGTCCCGGGCTCCAATATCTATCGTAAGAGAATAGAACGCACCTGCCATAAGAAAAATAACAACCAAAAGAATGATTGTTTTCTCACCGCCACCAGCACAGAATATATCCACTTTCTCACCAAGAGGTATTTTTCGATCTTTTGGATTAAGTATTAAAGCGTAACCCGCTGTGATCATAAAAGCGACCAATATGGGCATTGCCGCAAAGTCTTTGGCTATAAACCCTGACACAACAACGAGGACAACAAACAGCAATATCGGCGTCAATCCCAGAAAATTTCCATGTTTATAATCGCTCATTCTACTCTCCACATTATAAACTAAACATGGGCGAACATTCTTACATTGTCAAAGAAAAATAGTGAACTATTTTTTGACTGCAAAGGGAGTATTAAAATGCATCAAACAATCGGAAAATTACGTCAAACTTCAATTAATTTGACTGTCCGCTTTGGGTTATGTTCTCAAGTGATCAACGCAACATTTTACTCTATAATAGATTAGATTGAGCGATTATTATGAGTTAATGGTACCTCTCGTAGATATTACCTTTCCATGACAGGACAATGGTTATTTTACGCTAAAACTAACCGACCCCATATTTTGCGCTTCAAGACGCACATGAATTCCAGGTACAATCGCTTGGGCTGCGGTTGCGGCTCCTGCCAAAACAGTCCACCCTGCTTCTAATCTGCTTCCTTCATCAGCGGCAAGTTGAGCCGCACCGACCAGCGCGCGTGCCGGATTGCCAAGTATTGCAGCTGTGGAACCTATTTGAACCGGACGCCCGTCGAAACTCATGATCATTCCTAAGTTGGTTATATCCAGATCAGGCTTTACCCACGGGCCTACAATTAAAGCTGAAGTTGATGAGTTATCGGCAACAACGTCTTCTAAATTAAATTTGAAGTTTTCATAACGGCTGTCGATCACCTCGAGTGCAGGAGCGATAGCCTCTACGCTTAACATGGCCTGAGCCGGGCTGACATAGCCTTCGATCGGCTTGTTGAGTAAAAACGCAATTTCCGGCTCAACACGCGGATGAACAAAATTTCGCAGGTCAATTTCACCACCATCAGCAACGAACATCTTATCAGTCACACGCCCCCAAATCATTTCATCAAGACCCATCTGGATCATTTTTGCACGTGATGTGAAGCCCATTTTGACACCCACCTGCTTTTCACCACGGTCTATACGTAGCTGTAGCGAGCGACGTTGCACTTCATATGCCTGCTCAAGGTTCATTTCATTTCCGGTTTCAGATAACTGCGGGATTGCCGTCGCTGTCTTCGCAGCAGTGTCAACGATTTCTGCGACAGTATCCAAATCTATTTCGTGTGCAGCACTCACGCCACTTCTCCTTCTTTATTTTTTAAAATATCAAGCGCAACATCAACAATCATATCTTCCTGACCGCCGACCATTTTTCGCCCGCCAAGTTCAACGAGAATTTCACGGACATCAAGGCCATAAGTCTCGGCCGCTGTCTCCGCATGCCGCAAGAAAGAGCTATAAACACCAGCATAGCCAAGACTTAAAGTTTCCCGGTCCACTCTTACCGGACGGTCTTGGAGAGGACGCACCAAGTTTTCAGCAGCGTCCATCAATTTATAAAGATCACAACCATGTTTCCAACCCATGCGGGTTGCCACAGCGATAAACACTTCCAGCGGCGCGTTCCCTGCGCCTGCGCCCATACCGGTTAAAGATGCGTCTACACGAATAGCGCCATTTTGAACGGCGACTATGCTGTTTGCTACACCGAGGCTTAAATTATGATGGGCGTGTATACCCCGTTCAGTTTCCGGCTTTAACACTTTATCAAAAGCATTTAAGCGCGCGGCAACATCATCCATATTTTGGGCGCCGCCACTATCGACCACATAAACCGTCCTAGCGCCGTAACTCTCCATTAACTGGGCTTGCTGGGCCAAATGGTCCGGCTCAATCATATGGGACATCATCAGAAAACCAATGGTATCCATACCCATTTCGCGAGCCTTCTCAATATGCTGCTTCGAGACATCTGCTTCTGTGCAATGAGTGGCAATTCGAACCGACCTCACACCCAGATCATAGGCAAGACGTAGATCCTTAACAGTCCCAATCCCCGGCAACAAAAGTGTCGTTAGTACAGCATTATTTAAAACTTCGGCAACCGCTTCCAACCATTCCCAGTCTGTATGAGCACCAAATCCATAATTAAAACTTGATCCGTTAAGACCGTCCCCGTGAGCAACTTCAATAGCGTCCACGCCCGCGTCATCAAGCGCTTTGGCGATATCCCTTACATGGTCAATACCATACATATGGCGGATCGCGTGCATTCCGTCACGTAACGTCACATCTTGAATATATAATTTCTTGTCTGTCATTTTTCGTACTTTCCTAAATCAACAACAAAATAAAACTAAGCTGCCGTGGCAAATCTTAAGCTTGCTATTTTTTCACCTGTTCCCAGAGCTGCTGATGTCATAATATCAAGATTACCCGCATATGCAGGAAGGTAATGTGCGGCGCCTTCAACCTCGAGAAAAACAGATGACTTGATGCCTTCAAATTCACCAAAACCCGGTATTTTCAAGGGATTGTTGGAGCCAAATCGCTCAAATTGAACGGTCTGCTTCAATCGGTAACCTGGCACATAGCTTTGAACTTCCTTGACCATTTCTTCTATGCTTGCTTCAATGTCTTTCTCGTCTGCAAATTCAGAAAAAGTAAATACCGTATCGCGCATTAATAAGGGGGGTTCTGCCGGATTTAAAACTATGATCGCTTTTCCGCGCTTTGCACCGCCTACTTTTTCAATAGCCAGCGATGTCGTTTCAGTAAATTCATCGATATTGGCACGTGTACCGGGACCCGCCGATTTTGATGAAATACTTGCAACGATTTCTGCGTAGTGAACAGGGGCCACTTTATTCACGGCGGCGACAATTGGGATAGTCGCTTGACCACCACAGGTTACCATGTTGACATTTGGCTCTTCTAGATGAGCATCCATATTAACAACAGGCACCGTATAGGGGCCAATCGCAGCAGGCGTCAGGTCAATTATGACTTTTCCCGCCGCCCGGCATACTTCGTCATGATGTTTATGGGCATAGGCGGACGTAGCGTCAAAAACAATTTTGATATCAACCCATACGTCAAGCTTCTGCAATCCTTCGATACCATCTGATGTTATGGCGACACCCATTCTCTCGGCCCGTGCCAAACCATCAGATTCCGGATCAACGCCGACCATTGCAGCCATTTCCAAAACATCACTTGTGCGTAATATTTTGATCATTAAATCTGTGCCGATATTGCCGGATCCGATTATTGCTACTTTTACTTTATTCATATTTCACCTTTAAATAAATGACGCTCTTACAGAGCCAAGCCCCGAGATTCTCAGTTCATAAACCCCCGGTCCCGTAACACTGACCATCGGGCCAAGTGCACCGGAAAGAATTGTGTCACCAGCTTTTAAGGGGCGTCCAGCTTCGACCATGGTTTTGGCGAGCCACAATGTCGCATTTAATGGATTTCCAAGGCACGCAGCCCCCGCGCCAGACGACACAGGTTCTCCAAGGTGCTCAACAACCATACCACAAAGATGAAGGTCAATTTCTGATAGGTTGCGCGGCTCGGTACCTAAAACATAAAAACCCGAAGAGGCATTGTCTGCGATTGTATCCATAATTTTGATATTCCAGTCCGCAATGCGACTATCAACCACTTCGAATGCAGCAACAGCATAATCAACTGCTCTCATCACATCTGTGATTGTCATTTGTTCCTGATCGAGGTCTTCTTTTAAAACAAATGCGATTTCGCCTTCTATTTTAGGCTGTATCAATTTACTCAGCGGTATATCCTGATTATCCGTATATGACATATCGGCATAAAGCATACCAAAATCCGGTTGATCAACTCCGAGCTGCGATTGCACAGACTTTGCCGTCAGACCAACTTTTCGCCCGACCAGTTTGCGACCTTGCTCAAGCCAATGGGCCGTATTGATTTCCTGAATAGCATATCCTGCTTTTACGTCATCAGAATCGATAAAATCATGTAATGGATTGCACGGCACATTGGTTTCGTGAGAATCTCTAATTAATTTTGCGGCCTTATTGAGATCCGCCTGACTAACTTTTGTCATATTCTGTCCTCAAAGTTTCACGCAAATATTGCGCGTTTCAGTATAAAATTCCAAACTATGAACCCCGCCTTCACGACCGATCCCTGATTGTTTGGCACCGCCGAATGCTGTTCTAAGATCCCGTAGGAACCAACTATTCACCCAGACAACGCCACTTTCAATCTGTGCAGCCACTCTGTGGCCCCTTGCCATATTCTCCGTCCAAACCGATGAGGTAAGTCCGTAAATCGTATCGTTGGCACGTTCGATCACTTCGTCCTCATCATCAAACGGCGATATATGGCAGCAAGGGCCAAAGATTTCTTCGCGCATGATCTGACTATCATCATCAAGCCCGGTCCAGATCGTTGGTTCAATCCACGTTCCGCCCTTATATTCTTCTTTCATTTCCGGCACGCCGCCACCGACGACGACGTTTGCCCCTAATTCTTTCGCCAATTTGTAATATGCAAGTACCTTTTCTTGATGCTCTCTGCTGATAAGAGGGCCAAAATTGATCCCTTCATCATCAGGAGCCCCAAGCTTAAGCCCTTCGACGCCCTCTTTTAATCGGGCGACAAATTCATTAAAAATAGGACGCTCAACAAATACACGTTCAGTACCCAGACAAACCTGACCGCAGTTGAGAAACGCCGATCTCATCACACCTTCGATTGCCTTATCCAGATCACAGTCAGCAAAAACAATTGCTGGATTTTTTCCGCCCATTTCCATCGATATATCGCGCATCCCTTCTGACGCTGCTTTCATAATGGCCGAACCCGTTCTTGTTTCACCGGTAAAGGTAATGCCGTCTACATCGGGATGCTCAGTCAGATATGCGCCGGCACTATCAGGACCAAAACCATTGACAACATTGAACACACCGGGCGGCACCCCGGCATCATTCATTACTTCACCCAACAAAGAGGTGGTCAGGGGTGTTTCTTCAGATGGTTTCACAACAACCGTATTCCCACAAGCAAGTGCTGGTCCCACTTTCCAAGTCATGAGAAGCAAGGGCAAATTCCAAGGAGAAATTACAGCAATCACACCTTTTGGCACGTGGATGGAGTAATTGACGGCACCCGTCCCGTCTGGTGTTGACATCACGAAGCTTTCGCCAGCAACATTTTTTACCATATCAGCAAACACTTTAAAATTGGCAGCACCACGCGGTATATCAATATGACTGGCTAATGACTTGGGCTTTCCTGTATCCAGACATTCCGCATTCAGAAAATCGTCAAACCGCGCAATAATACCATCAGCTACCTTATAGAGAATTTCAACGCGTTGTTCTAACGTCATTTTACCCCATGGCCCCTTAAGAGCTGCTTTAGCTGACCTTACAGCGGCGTCTACTTCCGGCTTTTTACCTTCATAAACGTCACAAATAACCGAGCCGTCAACGGGGCTGATATTCTGATATGTTACATTCGACGTGCCTTTTGTATATGCACCGTCGATAAAATGCATGATTGTCTTGGCTGACATTTATTTTCCTTATAGTCATCTAAATAAAAAATGCCGGTTCTTAGTATCTGGTCAACTCAAACACCAAACCAAAAACCGGCTACAGTGGTCTCACTTAAGTTACAACTGTCATAAATCGATCATTAAGTTCGCGTTCATAGTAAAAAATAGCTTTACCCACTGAGCTTGCTTTCCAGACCCGAAGCGGGTTGTCGGGATAAAAATGATATCCACCAGCAAATACTTCATTCCTGTTACCACTTGGGTCAAAGAAGTAAATCGTTTGACCACGGGTAATCCCGTGTCGTGTCGGGCCGATATCGCGGGAAATATCATAACGGGTCATGATATCTGCGGCGTCTCTTAATGACGTCCAATCTTCTACGAGAAAGGAAACATGATGTAATTTTCCATCTACCTCGTGGCGGACAATCGCTAAATCGTGGGCTTTGTTGCTGCATGTTAGAAAGATGGCAATAATCATACCAGTGTCGTCATCAACAACCACTTCTGAGGTGCTGAAGCCAAGAATTTCTTCAAAAACTTTCTTGGTACCATCCAGATCTCCGCCGTATAAAAGACAATGATCAAAACGAATAGCCTTCATTCCTCGCTGATCATGTTGTGAAACATCCGGATTATTGGTCATCGGGCCGTTTTGCGATAATTCCATCTCAACATAGAGCTCAAAGCGGTGTCCAGTCGGTGCTACAAAGCTGATACGTCTTCCCACGCCTGGCTGTTCGCCAGCATCAATTGTACTTACCTCAAAGCCATCAGCTTTGAGCTTCTCTTCGTAGCCGTCCAGAGAAGCCTCGTCGCTGACTTTAAAGGCCATCAAATCCAGTCCTGATTCATCTGCTTCACGTAACACGATGCTATGGCGATCGAATTCATCATATCCTTTTAGATAAACGCGTCCGTCTGCTTCCTCACTAACTAGGTCTAATCCTATGCGGTCCCGATAGTGTATAATAGCCTCTTCCATATCCAGCACTCTGATCTGTGCAATTCCCGGACGTAATACTCCATTAACTGCCATTTTATTCTCCTTATATTTTAAGTTTTTATATTTATTATTTTATTCAATTCCCAACGTGTCAAAATCAAATACTTGCGGCTTCGGATGCACAATTTTAAACTTCATATTCGACCTTGGATAAGTTTTGCATGCTAGCGTGCAATTCAGGCCTTTCTCTGATTCCGGCATATGCGCTTTACTCATTTTTCCGGCTTCATACTCACCTTGCGTTACTTTAATTTTACAAACTCCACAGCCGCCTTTTCGGCAACCAACGGGTATTTTTGCAAATCTTTGGCGCTCCAGTGATGACAATATGGTTTCATTTTCCTGACAGGTAATAACCTTGTCGGAGCCTTCTATTGTCATTTGAAAGCCTTTGCTTTTCATTTCCCGCTAAATCCTCTTAAACAACGGTGAGCGTTTTCCATCTTCCCCGTCGGCTTTACTTAAAAACTTCTCGCAGTAGATGTCTTTTTCAAACAATCGCCCTTTCATCAGCGCCTTGATTGACGCCTCGATCATCGGTGGTGGACCGCAAAGATAAGCTTGATGTCCAGCAAACGAACCGGAAAAGTATCGCTCGGCCGCCTCATGAATAAACCCTTCTTCGCCCAACCATTCATCGCAGTCCTGTTTTTCGGAAAGGGCGGGAATATAACTAAAATTCTTATGCTTCTTTTCAAGATCTGTAAAATAATCCTGATCATATAAATCCTGTTGGGCACATACCCCATGAAACAGCGTTATCTGTTTTGAATATCCGTCGTTGAGCAACTCGGTTATCATCGATTTCGGGCTTGAAAGGCCCGTTCCGCCGGCAATGAAGATCATCGGCTTATTCTTTGATTTTCGAACGAAAAAATGTCCATAAGGTGCAGAAAATGACAGCTCATCCCCCTCCTTTAGTTGCTGATGCAAATAGGTCGTACCTTTGCCCTGCTCCACATAGCGAACATGAAGTTCGACGTGATTTGCACATTCTGGTGGATTGGCTATCGAAAAAGCGCGCGGCCCATCAACTCCGGGAATATCAAGTTGAATATACTGTCCCGCTTGAAAGCAAACCTCTTTGGGTACTGAAATGATAATTCTCTTGACCAGCGGTGTCAGGTCGGTGATTTCGGTAACAGTTCCTTGATAATCTTCTATAGCAAGATATTGCGCATCCTCATCTTCTTCAATATCTGCTTCAATCACCGCGTCACTTTGCAGGGTACATGTGCAGGCAAGAACCATACCTTCTTCGCGCTCAAAGTCCAACAATGCAAAGGGTGAGGCCTCGCCCAGATCAGTATCACCCTCCAGCACCTCTACCTTACAAGTACTGCACAGGCCGTGATTACACTGATAAGGGATATATATACCAGAGCGCAAACAGGCATCAAGAATGGTTTGACCCTCTTCTACCTCTACAACTTCGCCAATGGGTTCTATGGTAAGTTCGTAGCTCATCAGGCGTGCGATCCTTCGATACCGTCAAGCCCGGGAGTCCAAAACCTGAGCAGCGATTTATGACCAAACCCATTTTCACCAATGCTGGCATCCATATCAGGCGTAAAGTCTTCGCCGTCTAGTGTCCAGATCACTTCATCCCATTTGATTTTCTCAAATTCCGGATGCTTGCTGTAAACACCGGGAAGCGCATCATGAATGAGTGCTGCCATTGGCATTGCAGCAGGCAAAGGCAGACACACGGGAGTACAAAACATCAAATGCTTTTCCCAGTTGATGTAGGTGAGTTGATTACCATGGAAATTTTCTACTTTATCCAGTGGCTCAAATTCATATTTTCCAATTGATGTAACAGACATTCCATTCATCCTTATTTTATTTATTCAATATTTTTATCGGCTAGGCTTTTTTACGGTGCGCCTGCCACTCGTTCCATAATTTCTGATCGGGAGAATTTTCATAATCCAGATTATCCACCCCCAGATTTAAGTTATACCATTTGAGAACGTCTTCGATGCCAGCACCACCGCAGTTACCTTGATAAATTTGATGAACCGGCAACCATGCCTGCACGTATTTTTCAGGCTCATAGTCAAAGATATCTTTACATCCGTCAGAACAGGTATGATATTTGTCGCCCTTATATTCGGAGCAACGATAGGAAATCGTGGTCGGATCATCCATTTCGGTGAACCCCATCGGGATCTGACAGATCTGACATAACATCGGCAATGTATCGTTATAGAAACGGCGCCCCTCTTTTGCCTCTTTACCCAGATGCTCCATACGTGGGCGATAATATTTATCAAAAGTGTCGGGGTATTTTTCAGAAAGCCAATCCATCTCTTCCTTTTCAGGTGTCCATGTATGGAAGTTCGCTGCATGGGTGTAGTTATAGAAAATGTGCCATGCTTGATGACTAACATGTTCTGCTTCTTTGGTTGCAATGTCAGCGTATTTTGGTGGTTTAATGCCGTATCTGGCCAAATCTTCAAACAGGGCTCCACCAGCTTCTGTGAAATAAATCTCCCAAGCCTCGCTCCATGACATGACACGTTTAGGAAGCATATAATCCATCATCATGCCGACGAGGGACAAAAGCCTCGTGCCGCGCCAGAACCATTTATCCATCCATCGCTGAACGATTGGAATATTACGCTCATCCTGTTCAAGCATAAATTTAATCACTTCCAGTCCAAGCGTCATATGCCGCGCTTCATCGGACTGGGCGGAGAAACCAAATGTCACCGTCGCCATATCACCGTTAAAGGCAGCACCGGACATAAACGGTACAAACAACAAATTAGTTAAAACATACTCAAACGAAAATGATATCGAGGTCAAAAATTCAAATGGACCCGCAGACCTTGCATCGTCAAAGAACGATTTCGGCACAGAAAGAAACCACAAGCGATCATGCTGATACGGACCACTGTGAAGGCCATCAAAATATTTATTATAATGGCTCATCGCATGTATTTGAGTTTGCACATGACGCAATTCATCAATCGCCTGCATCTGACAAGCCACACGTGGACCAACGCCGCGGAATTGACGTCCGACATGGGTAAAACCCCGTGATGCTTGATATTCCAGCGGCGAAACCCCTGCAAGAAATAACTTAATCGCGTTCACATAGCGGGCATCGGTAATACCAAGATGACCGTTATTTTGTGAAAAACTATCGATCACTGCATATAATTTTTTTTCTTTTTCCGATTGGAATTTCCAATAAGAATCCATTGTCAGACGGAACGGATCTTCCCAGCCGTCCCAATCATGGATATGAATCCCTTCATAATTATCATAGGGAAAAACTTTATCCATTGGCTGGTAGGTTGTATCCCACCCCAAACCGCGGGTAAGCATGGAATATCGTTGTTTAATTCCTAATTTTTTCTTTTTCTTATCAACCATTGTAAACTCCCTTTTATGTGTTCCAGCTCAACTCAAAATATTCATCTTCTTCGTCTACATTGCCGGCAATACTGATGATGCTAAGATGCAGCTCCTGCACATCCCATTCGCGACCAATAAGCTCTTCAACGGTTTCTTGCTTAACAATCAGACGGCCTTCACAGTCAATTTTGACGAGTGCCGGTAAAAATGTAGCGATTGCATCAGGATTATCCTGCTCAATTGCTTCAATGATTGGTCTGGCATCCTCATTATTTTGCAATGTAATGGATACTATTCTGCTCATGTTTAATTCCTATATTTCTATACCGGACCGTGAGGCCCTCTTAACAAGTTCACTGCGAATGGCTTGTAAAGCGTCGTCGGCCCCATCGCCCAACACATAACTTGCTATTGGTTTAAATGCATCAAGGGAGCGGTCAAGCCAATGGCCTATCCACTTTTGAATAAGATCTTTGTTCTCAGTGTTTTCGTTAGCGGTTACTTTAATGAGTTGATCAACCCAGCGTGCTTCATCTTTGGCCCATTCCTGCATGAATTGACTTAACATTGATAGCGCCGTGCCGCCGTGCTTTAACCCTTCTTCATCGCAATATTGATAGAAAAGCGGAAATACGACCCCGTCCATGCAAAAGTTTTGGGCCACGCAAAGCTCGAACCAGTCTTCGGTAACAAAACTGTCTTCCTGCAATCTACGCACCCCTTGCCAAATGTCACTTTCCATCCAGTCTGTTTTTGCCTGCTCAAGACTATCACCGCTATTGTCGTCAAATTGTAAGCCAATGCGGCTGATAATTTGCGCAATGCCTAATCGGTCCATCGCGCAAAACAGCCCCACCTGGCTTACCGCAGTGCCGTATGCTTTATCGGAATAATCGCAATTGTTCATATTAGCGCCCCACTCGAAGTGGCGTAATGGCAGCAAATATTTTTTTACTTTTTGCTTCCACTCATCGCTCATAAGGTTCAACAAATTGCCCTTGTCGACAATTTTGAAATTATTTTCCTCGGCTTCCATCATCTTGTGACGTGCCATTGTATAAGTGCCGTAATAAAACTGACGAGGATCGACAAAAGCGTACCAATCCTCCATTTTTATCGCTGTTAATTTAGTGTCGTATATTTCACGCTCAGGATCCCAGGTAGGACGGTAATGGAAATTCGTAGTCGGCTGTACATCCCAGGTTGCCTCTTGGTAACGGCTCGCTGGCTTATCTGCACCTAATCGTTTGGCGACATGTTCAAATGTCTGACGTCTAGGCTGTATCACATTTGTTTTAATTTCAATTGTCACTTAAAAATCTCCCAACTTTACAATATTGTCTCGTGCATCCAGATCTTGAGTGATCTTAGATTTTTCATCTGTTTCACCATGTAGCTCATAATTAAATAATTTAGGAAGTCCGCCTGCCGACATTTTATCAAATTCTGATTTTAATTCGGCAACGCAATCAATTTTGGACACATGATTAGTTTCACAAAATTCTTTAAAGGCGGCGTAAGGCATCACGAGTTCAATGGTTAGTTCTTCATGACCAACCGTGAATTCAAATTCTAAAAAAACTCCCTTTCGAATACCGAATATATTCACTGTTTTTCGGTATTCTCTCAACCTGTCGCTATCATAGTTATCTATGTTTCTCACCTTGGACCTATCTTTTGCATTTATCATTTTCTTAGTTTTCTTCTTTAATTAGCAAGGAGTGTGCCAGTATTTGACATTTTTAGGTACTAAGCATAACCTCTTGCAAACAATATATTTTCAACAATTCTTCATCCAAATCACACACAACAAATAAATTCACTACTCACCTTTTTTACCAAATGATCAAATAGTGAAATTTTTCTTTTTCACCATTTCATCAATAATTGAAAACCCTTTTGGTTTAGCTTTAAGATAAGATGGGCGGCTCATTACTCGTGCCAACCAATTTGTTAATTTTCCATTTTCTTCATCAAGCTCTAAGCCATAAGCCAAAGCGAGTGATATTCTTGGTATCAGGGCACAATCCGCAGCTGAAAATGCACCTCCAAAAAATGCTTTATCAGCCAATTGTTGAGAAAGATATTTTTGTAATTTTTGCCAATCGGGGGATATAGCTGTTTTAAGCGCATCGATATCTTCTTCACCGGTGTTTTCTCTTACTCTTTTAATATAAGGAAAAAGGATTTTGCCAACTTTGCTATCGCTGTAAAATTGCAACTGCCTTATTTCTGCTTTCTGCTCAGGCGAGCCTGACATCAATGAATTTTGCGGGAATTTATCCGCCAGATATTCAATTATTATCGCGGATTCGTAAAGGACAAGATCTTCATTAATCAAAACGGGAACTGTTGCATTGGGATTGAGTGCAGCGACTTCAGGATGGGTCTTGCCAAGCTCAACAAGAACTTCCTCAACATCCACTCCTATTTCGCTCAAATAAATTTTCACCTTCCAGCAAAAAGGACAGTCTGGTCTAAGGTACAATTTCATTTGTGCAACCTCCCCATTATATCCGACGAAGTCTAAGTTCATGCAAATGATCTCGCAGAAAATCAATTCTGTCATTTCCCCAAAACATTTGTTCTCCCACTTCAAATGTTGGCACGCCAAAGACGCCCTTGACTTGTGCTTCCTGCCAATTGGCATCCAGCTGGCGATGCAAATCCTGATTTTCGATAGCACGTTTGATCAGCCCCCTGCCCAGACCTATTTCTTCACCAACCTCCTGTAACACGTCTTCATCGCCAATATTTCGTCCCTCAGCCCATTCTTTGCGCATGACTTCAATCACGTAAGGTTGAAGCAACCCCTCTTCTTCAGCTACTAACGAGACCACACCGGCATTTGTTGGATCTGTTTCAATGGGTGGTGGGGTAAAAGGAATACCCAGTAGGCGGGTATGACGTTCTACATCCTGCCTTACCAACGGTATTTTTTTCTTTGCCCGATCCGGCGCTGATCTGCCGGACCACGCCCCGAGGGGCCGCCAAATCATTTTTGTGTGATAATCATCAAATACAGAGAACATCTTTTTTGAAGCCAGATAACAATATGGACTTCTAAAATTAAAATATAAGCTAATTTCTGCTGGTTTGATCATAACATTTCGCTCTTCTTCAAATTGTAAAGTAAAATGCTGGGGATCAGTAGGAGTTCCCCTCCCCCCAGCATTTTAGACAGTGAGATTATCTCCCCGTTACACGCATGTTCTGTACAGTAAAGAGCTTGCGTGGGTTGAGGCTGCTATCTACCTGACCTTTAAATTGACCAGTGGTACAGTGTGCTCCCTGTACATCCAGCATCATAAAACTGTCGTCGATTGATACGCCTGAACCTTTATTGCCTGGCAAGTGATAATCAGGGTGAGCCTGACCGATAATGAAAGTTTTCCATAAATCACCTTTACGGTCATAGATCATTGTCCGTGGCAGCGTAAATGTCTCGGCATCCACATAATGAACTCGTTTACTGATAGGGTGATTGGGATCAACTGGCGTAGCTTCGAGAACATGAATTTTACGAAGCTGCCATGTGATTTGAGGGAAGCATCCTCCTTGACCGCCAAATTCAACAAACTTATATCCATCACCTGTTGCATGATCATCGGTGAGGGTTACCTGGTCGTGACGATAGAAAGGCATTAGAACATTTTTGGTTCCTTTATAGGCCCAATTCATGTCGGATATACGACCGTTATAACCCTCGAAATCCTCTACCATAAGATCTGATCCAAGGAATGCATCCGTCACCTGACCTGTGGCCAAACGACGTACTCTTCTTTGGAAACCCAGATATAGCCAAGCATTGTCACGCTCCAGATCATCTTCATTACGATGAATGAGAAGTTGTGTATTTTTAACGTCAAACGGCTCTAGCACCTGAACATAGATGGCTCGAAACAGGTCGGCGACATTATTCGGTAAATCCGGCTTTGGAGTATCATTGACACGGTGCTTTAGGTTTAGAAAGTGAAAGTTAAACTTTAAAGTTCTTTCAAGCTTGCTGGAATTTAAATCACGAAACTTCCAGTAAAATGGAGCAATTGCGGCACTATCGCCCCAATTGTAACCATATTTGTAATTCCAAGCCAGTTTCTCACCAGCACGCGGATCATTTGCATCCGGCTCTTCCGGAAAGGGCCTTCCTGCTGAAAAACCGTTAATTTGACCCGGTTGATCGCCGAGACTAACCTGACCGAGACCGGCTTTGGTTGCCTCAATATAATTCTCGTTTAGCTGGAAAGCCATGGTTTCTCCAACCGTAATTGTGGTCCAACCATTTGAGATAAACTGATACATACTTTCATCAAGAATATCTTTGAACTGTTCCACATTAGATTGCTCTATGACCGTACCTACAGAGACCCCTTCATAAGAAGGAACGCCGTCTTTATATGGAAAAAATGAATTCTCCACATCGTTGAGGTCAGCTGCTGAGGCAGAAACTGCCCCAAGCGTTGATGCCAAACCTATTAATATACTTACTATTTGTTTTTTCATTTTATTTGTCCTTTTAAGAAAAATAATTGTTAATTTAGAATCTGTAGCGAACGGTGAGTTGAATTTCATCTTCTCTATCCGCCATTCCAAGTGGACCGGAACGGAAGCGGCCTAAAGGTTCAAATCCACTTAAACCAACAGAACCTGATTGAAACGGATCACCGTGGAATGGTGTCGCTGTGAATGGGCCCCAAGGATTACAGCTACGACAATCGTCAAATTGTTGAGCGCCTTTACCAAACTTGAAGTTTGCCCCAAGCATAACGCGCCAACTGTCATTGATTAACCAATCAACGGACGGTGCCACAACAGCGGCTTTGGCGCGAAAATCATATGCCATGATAACCTGTGGGCTGAGGCGGTTTTGCATCCACCAACCTTTAATCAGAAATGTACCAGTCCAGCTATCTTTCCAGTCAGGAATCCCTGCCTGCACAAATCCCGGCGCGCCAGCCAGTGTTGCTGGTGTATCGACAAGCTCATGTTCAAGAATATGTTGCCCGAATATTTGAGCCGAGAACAAGAATGCTTTTGTGTCGTTCAAGATTGGGATAAAGACATCCCGGTCCCATCCGATAACATAACGAAGAACGCCAGATTCTGAATAGAGGTTTTCATTTGCTGTATTGGCAAATTCTTCCCCTGTTGTGTAGGCTGTTTCGACCCTGAACACTGATTTGATACTATCCATATACATATCAAGCGAGGCGCCAAACATATGAATACGTGGAAATTCGATATCAAATGCGATCAAATGTGGCCATGCTTTTGATTCGCCCGTAAAATTGTTTACTGCTTCAGGGCCGCTTGCACCGCCATGAAGTGAGGGCAACTGGCTGAGATAAGTAAGATAGTTGGCAGAGAAGCCAACTCCATTTTTAACACCCTCAACTTTAAAGCCGATTTGAGTATTGTCCAGTTTCCACTCAGGCATATTTGCGCCGCGGATCCCGATAGAATGTGGTGCAAAGTCAGTGGCAGCCAGTCCGGTGGTCCCTGGAACAGGAAGTCCGGCGAAGTTTGCAACCGTACAGCCATTATCCCAACAGTTTTTCATCCCCCGGAAAAATCCACCAGCACCAAGGATCTGATATGGTGTTCCACCCTGACCAAGAGTATTGGGACGAAATTTGTCAAAGTTCCAGACAAGATTGAAGTTTAGATCCTCGAAACTTCCAACACCGCCCATACGATATTCCATATTCAACATCCACTGCGGAATACGGACATCTTCCAATTCGTCATAAATATTGTGACGTGAATAATCAACCGGGTTAATCACATCCAAAACCCGGAACAAATCCGTACGGCCCCAAACCACTTGCTGGCGGCCAAGTCTGATATTTAGTTCAGTGCCATCATCAAACGGAATACTACCGTCAACATAAGCTTCCCTTAAGAAATCGAAACGGTCGTTAAACTCTGAAAACCTGAGTTCATTGGTTGTAGCGTCCATATATCCCGGGATACAACCGCGCGCATCAACATCACATGGTCTCACTGGCACACCAAATGCAACGCCACCCTCGGTCGCATGACTATCAGCACCTAAAACCATCAGACCTTCATTTGGGTTTTGTGTCGTATCAAATCCAAAAAAAGCGGTACCTGTTGACACAATTCCGGAGCCATGAGGAACTTCCCCAGGACCACCTGAAAAAGTACTCTGAAGATTAATGGAACCACCGGCATCGCGGCCAAACTGATCTTTATTTAAGTCATAAACACCATCATATGAACCACGAAATGTTACATTAAATGATAGATCTGAAAAAAAGCCATTTGTGTTAAATTTCTTTGAGGCTTCTAATTGGAATGTATTTCTCGATTTTGAGAGGCCTACATCCTTACGCATGAATGTAGCATTTTCCAAGAAACCGCTCCATTCCAGCGTACCATCGCTGGACACACCGGCATTAGCTCCGTTAAATGACGTACAAGTTATTGCCGTTGCCAGCGACATTACTGCCGCCCTTTTTCCTATATTTTGTTTTTTTAATTTAGACATTATTGCTCCTTCCAATAAAGATATAAACCGCTATATAATTCCCATAATCGGGTCGTTAAGTTATCAATTAAACTGCGTGTTTCTCCTCAATCACGCCGTCAACTACTTCAATGTCGGTGATAAATTTTGGTTTGAAGATTGCAATCCAGCTTGGAACCACAAAAAGAGAGGCCACCATGTTAAATATCAACATTACAACCAGCAAAAACGCTGCATCTGACTGAAAACGTAAATCCGATAAGAACACCCACATAATTACACCGAGCATTAAGGCGCCCGCCGTTACACAAACGGCTAAACCCGTTGTGCTTATTGCGCGAATAATTGCCTCTTGAAGGGTATCGGTTTTCAAGATTTCTTCGCGTATTCTGTCCATAATATATATGGAATAATCGATACCCACACCGATACCGACTGCGATAATCGGCACTGTATTTACATTAATCCCAATATTCATGAACCCCATATATCCGTAGCTAAGCACGGTAGCGAATGACATCGCCAAAAACATCAGCCACCCCGCATGCAATGACCCATAAAAGAAGGTTACAAAAAGGAAAATCAATACCAGAACAGCCGGCACGACGATCCTGTTGGTTTCAAATACTGCTTCATTTATCGCCGCCGTTACACCAATGATACCGCCTGCCAGATGGAAACTCAGACCTTCGATGTCGTTGCCTTTTTCATCAATCCAGCTCTTAATCATGTGAACAGCACGGCGGATCGTTTCACCTTGATGATCCTTGTAGTAAAAAACCATGTTGGCTTCAGTTTCCTCCGGATTAACAAACTCCTTTAGAGCACCGGGAATTGGACTTGAGGCCATGTAAGCAAACATAAGGCCGCCGACATAAAATTCGTCGTGCGGAACTTGGGCAAAACGCGGATCATTGTTGTGAAGCAGTCTATTGACCTGTTTGACCAGATCAGGTAGCCCCTTAGCACCACCGAGTTCCGGATCATTGAGCATATGAGTTTGAAAATCTTCTAGGGATTTGATAACTTCAGGCTTTTTCAACCCTCCCTTTTCCTCGGTTCTTGCAATGATATAAAGCTCTTCAGATCCTGGAAAGCTTGCGTTAATTGCTGAAGAAGAAGCATTGTAATCATGATCAGGATAGAGTAGAGGACTGCCCGGTTCAGCTTCACCAATTTGAACTGATGTACTGTAGTAACCACCAATGGCATAGCAGAGTACTGTAATGGTTAAAATACCGAGAGCACTTTTGCGTGTCGCAACAAGAGCGCCAATTTTCGGCAAGATTTTTCTGATCCAACCATGACGCATCGCACCTTCGCTAGGTTGCGGCAGAACCGAAAGCAACATTGGTACTAAAACAAGTACATTCAAAATCACACAAATAGCCCACAGTGAGGCATAATAAGATAATTTGGTATTGATAGGGATCGATCCCAACGAGATCAATAACAAACCAACCGCGTCAGAAATAACCCCGAGGGATCCCGGACGGAACAGACTATCAAAAGTGGCGCGGGCCGCTTGTTTTCCATTCCGACATTTCCCAAATTCATCGTAATAACGTTCAACAAGTTGAATGCCATGCGACATCGCTCGCGCCGAAATCAAGAAGGGGATCACCAAAGTTAACGGGTCAAGGTTAAATCCGAGCAATGATAAAATTCCAATACCCCAGATCGTCGATACTGCAATGCCAAGCATAGGAATTAACACCCCATACAACCTTCTGAAATAGATCAGTAGGAGTGCAAACATAAAGACGATGGTAAAAAGGAAAATCTGCACGATTTGCGGGATATAAGTATAAACCCAACCAACGAGCATCGGCTGTCCCGTTACATGTATTTTTACACCTTCCATTTGTTCAGCAGCTCTAAACTGCTGAATTCTTTCAAAGGTAAGCTCATAATCCAAAGCGCCTTCATTCAATTGACCCTTAATAAGAGCGGATTTCAGATCAGGTGAAACCATAAGGCCAAAAATACGAGGATTCGCAAGCACAGCATCTCTCATTTCTGCCATTTCATTTTCGTTGAGAATTGCTTTTTTTGTCGGATCATAATAAGGCTCTGAAACAATCGATCCCACTTCGGACAACCATGTTTTGCGAGATGTCCTGTGAGTTAGGCTTGAAACCAAATTATGATTGATCGCCGGCAGACTATCGACTTCCTGAGTTAAGCGGTGAATTAGCCCCAGAACATCATTATTAAAAATAGTTCCTTCTTCGACTTCAACCCCTACAACAACCACATTTGCTCCGCCGAATGTGTCGCGAATATCATTGTGTAACTGGATATATGGATGTTCCTGAGGAAGCAGGTCTGCAAAATCTGAATACATTTTAACAGCAGGAATTTGTGCTGCGAAAAAGATAGTGATCGCCAGTAATGCACCCAAAATCAACTTTGGATAAGCAAAGATATGATCATCTATATCTTTTAAAAAATGTGTAAATCTTGACATTGATAGGTCCCTAGTAAGTAATTATTTCGATATTTTTTAATTGATTCAGAGTTCAATTCTGTTGATCTAGAATCCGGATCAGGCCTCCACCGCCAGCGACCAGAAAACTTTTATCGGTAACGGGCGTGGCAGCGCGCAAATACCCAAATCCCGCTTGGGCATCAAATGCCTGCCATTTTTCGTCTGAAAGTGTGAGTATTGTCCCCTGCTCACCTATGGCAAAAATAGACCCGTTGGCTTCAAAAATATTAAAAATTGGCGCAACTGTTCCGGTATCTTGTCGGTTCCACGTCTGCCCGCCATCCATTGTTTGAAATACAAAACCCTGGAGACCACCGACCCAACCCTGTTCAGGGGATACAAATAAAGCTGCCATCGGATAAAATTCATTGGGTAAGTAACTTCTTGGTTCCCAGGTTACGCCCCCGTCCCTCGTGCCTAATACCGTACCGAATTCACCGGTTACAAAACCATTTTCACTATCCACAAATTCGATTTTACTAAACATTGCATCTTCAAAAACTGACTTATCTTCCCAACTTTCACCGCCATCAGTGCTTTGCAATATCAATGTAAAACTCCCCACCACCCAAAAATTACCTTCAGGATCGCATGTCAAATCGAGTACTTCTTCTTCTGTGCTAATGGGCTTTGATGTCCAGTTGGTCGCGGTTTCATCCGATATCCAAATCTTACGATCTGCATCAAGTGCAAGAAAACGATTGTCAGGGCATACTTCCACGTCCACCAAAGTCGGATAGGACGTTGCAGTTTCACCGGGTAAAGTTTGACGCTGCCAATTTTGGCCATCATCTGTTGAGACTAGAACGGTACCGCGATTGGCAATAACAACCGTCGCAACAGAGGAAGCAGCCGCTGACTGATAATGATCATACCGTGCCGTTGAAGCTTCCTTGGCGGTCTCAACACCAGACATATCCAATTTTGCCTCACAGCCAGACAAGGCAACAATCATGCCCAATACGGAAATCGCGTGGCGAGACCGATTCCCACTGTTAACTCTCTTAGACAATAACTTATTCTCCCGTATGCGAATTTTGCTCGTGAAAAGCCCGATTGTTATTTTTTATTATTCGGGCGTTCAAGTAAGGATGTTGCAAGCGGCGTGCCAAAAGCGGGAAAATGGTATAATTTTACAAATAAAATAAGAAAGGTACTTTGAACAAAAACCAATTTTAATATCTATAAAACAATCATCTATAGAAAATTAATATTTTTTTAATTAAATCGAGATTTGTGTCCTCGAAGACAAAAATATGCCATAATGTCAGTTATCCATATGATCAATTATTAGTAAAAATTGAATTTAAGTTTTTATTATATAATCAATTTATAACAAAATAATTCTTGCAAATTATTGCTTTCGGTGCCTTATTTAATTGAAATATCACTCATAGCTAGGACCTAACTCCCCCTTTCACATGGTAGGTTCTACGCCGTTTTATTCATTTGAAATGAGAATTAAGTTATGACAGACAAGACTAATCTTAATGAGTATTCGACATTAAGCCAGCATGATGAAAGTGGCAAGACGCCCCCCGGATTGCCAGATTTTCACGACCTTTCTGACCGATTAAAATTTTCTCCTAAAGATGGTCGTATATGGCTTGATGACATTCGGATGATGATGTTGCATGCAAATTCAATGGGTGCATTAAGGGCCGAATTAATTGAATCACTCGGCGTCAATAAGGCAAGAGCTTTACTTACCAGAATGGGCTATGTATCAGGTTCACAGGATGCAGAGCTCGCAATAAAGTTGAGGCCCAACGCCGATTTTTTTGATGTTTTTGCGGTTGGACCGCAACTTCATTCACTAGAAGGAATAGTGAGAGTTGAACCGGTGACAATTGAAGCGGATGTCGAAAAAGGCATGTTTTACGGTGAATTTTTGTGGCATGACAGCATCGAAGATGAAATGCATATCAAAAATTACGGGGTTGGTGCTGAGCCAGTTTGCTGGATGCAGATTGGATATGCAAGTGGTTATACATCTGGCTTCATGGGAAGGCCTATCGTATATCAGGAAGTCGAATGCAGAGCAATGGGTCATGCTAATTGCCGCATCATCGGTAAGCCAGTTGAAGAGTGGGATGACATTAGTGAAGACATGGCCTTTATGCAGCCGCATGCTTTTGCAAATGCTGATTCCATAACAAAACCGCGACAAACGGGCATACCATTAGACACGGGGCAAAATGAAAGTAAGAAAAACGAATTTCATGCTCAAATCACGACAAAAATGGTCGGTGCTTCTGCCGCATTTAATGTAGCCTGTCACATGCTTGATAAAGTATCTAAAACCGATGCATCAGTTTTGTTTCTGGGTGAATCAGGTGTCGGAAAAGAAATGTTTGCAAGCACTTTGCATCAAATAAGTAACCGCAGAGATGCTCCATATGTGGCTGTCAATTGCGCTGCTATACCTGAAGGACTGGTCGAGTCAGAATTATTTGGAGTGGAAAAAGGAGCCTTCACCGGAGCGGATACTGCCCGTGCCGGAAGATTTGAGCGCGCGGATACGGGGACAATTTTTCTTGATGAGATTGGGACACTCTCTTTGTCAGCGCAGGGAAAATTACTGCGTGTTATACAAGAACACCAGATTGACAGAATTGGCAGCAAAAAAACCATTGATGTCGACATCAGGATTATCGCCGCGACAAACGTAGACTTAAAACAGGAGGTAAAAGAAGGCAGGTTCCGCGAAGACCTCTATTTTCGATTAAATGTTTTCCCTATACACATCCCTCCCTTAAGAGAACGCAAAGCCGATATACCGCTTTTGATCAATCACTTTATAAAGAAATATGGAACCCGGCATAAAAAGACAATTACCGGCTTTACAGCTCGTGCCATTGACGGATTCCTGAATTATGATTGGCCTGGAAATATTCGGGAATTGGAAAATCTGGTTGAACGAGGCACTATTCTGGCTTCAAACGATAGCGCGATTGATTTATGCCATCTATTTACCTTTGGTGAAGAAATAACAATACCAGTTCTTTGTATCAGCAAGGATGGCTTATTAAATAACATTCCCGGTTCTAATTCAGACAATCCACATAATGAGCCACAAGCAATGGATATGATCATTGAGAGCCTTATTGATCAGAATGTGGGACTTGAAAACATTGAAAAAAGTATCATTGCAACAGCCGTTGAAAAGGCCGATGGAAATTTATCGGCGGCCGCAAGAATATTGGGAATAAGTAGGCCACAACTAGCTTACCGTTTGAAGAAATAGGCTGGATAAATCTTCCTGTATTTTCACTATTTGTTTAATAAAACTTCACTTTGTTTGAATATTTCAACCACTCAATAGTTCTACCAAGGCAGACGTCGTGAGCTCCAATCTCGCCAGCTAGTTTAAATATTCCAACTGGTAAGATAACAGATACATTTTAAGCAAGATTGGGAATATTTGAGCTAAATTTTAATTCGCTTCAAATCCTCAATTGTCCAACAAAGCCTCTGCTTTTATAATGGCTTCAAATTCTTCTTCTGGTGCTTGTGCAACAAGATGATGGCGACTATACAGAAGAAAATATGACATCATTAGAACATAAAATATGGCCGCATAGATAATCACAGCTGGTTCCACAAGAAACCCTGCGATTAAAGCTATAATCGCAAGAACCAAAGCAGTCCCCGATGTAAGAATGCCGCCAGGTGTAAGGTATGAGCGCTCCATTTCAGGTTCACTTATTCTGAGCCTAATGTGGGCTGCCATCATTAATACATAAGATATTGCGGCCCCAAATACTGCCACCAATATCAGCATATTACCGTCAACATATAACGAGAGAATAAAACCCAGAGTGCCTGGCACTAGCAGCGCTAAGAAAGGAGTTTTGCGCTTGGAAGTCAGGGAAAGAACCCGCGGCAAATATCCAGCGCGGGAAAGCGCAAACACTTGACGAGAATAACCAAATATTATCGAAAAGAAACTCGCAATCAATCCAAATAAACCCACTATATTAATGATTTTCCCAGTAAGAGTTGGCCCGCCGTAAGCTGACTCCGAACGCATCGCCGCAATGAGCGGATCGCCTGCACCAGCGAGGTTAGCCGCTCCACCGCCGCCCGGACCAAGCACCAATACCAATGTCGCGAGTAGCAAAAGTACCAAAATAGCCGTAATCATGCCTTTTGGCATATTGCGCGCGGGATCTGCTGTTTCCTCCGCCGCAAGCGGTAATCCCTCCACCGCGAGAAAGAACCACATACCGTAAGGAATCGCCGCCCAAATGCCGATTATTCCGAAGGGCAGAAATTTGCTCGCCCCTATTCCGCCCGCAACAGGGATATCAAAAAGATTGGCAACATCAAAATGCGGAATCATGGCGACGATAAAAATCAGCAAACCGATGACCGCTAAAATAGTGACAACAAACATCAACTTTAAGGCTTCGCCAACACCATATATATGGACGCCAATAAAAACCGCATAGAAAGCAAGCGAGACTGTCCAGCCAGAAATGCCGATTAGACTGTCCAGATAGGCGCTGATAAAGGTAGCAATTGCCGCCGGCGCAACTGCATATTCCAATAGTATTGCCGTCCCTGTCAAAAACCCTCCAAACGGTCCAAAAGCGCGGCGGGCAAACCCATAACCGCCGCCAGCTGTTGGGATAGTTGCTGAAAGTTCTGCAAGCGAAAAAATCATTGTCGTGTACATGACGGCCATTAAGAGTGTCGCAATGACTAGGCCGCCCCAACCGCCTTGTGCCAAGCCAAAATTCCAACCGGCATAGTCTCCGGAGATCACATAAGCAACCCCAAGACCCGCAAGCAGTATCCAGCCCGCAGCCCCTTTGCGTAACTCACGTTCAGAAAAATAGTCATCCCCAAGACCATCCTTACCAGTTCTGTTGTCGTTATTATCTGTTGCCATGACGGTCTTGCTTCCCCTTGTAAACTTTTAATTAAAAATAACCTAGGTTATTTCGCAATTTAAAGCAAAGGCCCATTAAATTAATATTAGCAGCTAACATTTATTCGATTGATGATATATAAGTTTACAAATAAAGCAGAAATACAACACCGCAACCAAAAATTCGGAAGTTTTCACCATGCCAAATACCTTAGAACTTGACCAGTTAGAAAAATTAATTACCAGCGGTAAAATTGATACCATATTGGTTTGTCAAATAGATATGCAAGGTAGGTTGATGGGTAAACGCTTTCATGCACAGTTTTTTCTAGACAGTGCAATTGATGAAACTCATAGCTGTAATTACCTTCTGGCGACAGACATGGAAATGGAAACCGTCCAAGGCTATAAAGCCACCAGCTGGAAAGCGGGGTATGGTGATTATATTATGAAACCTGATCTAAGCACACTTCGCCTTACTCCGTGGCTAGAAGGGACAGCCATTGTTTTATGTGATGTGCTTAATTCAAAAACACACGAAAACATACCCCATTCACCGCGCGCCATTCTGCAAAAGCAAGTCAGTCGTCTGGAAGAAATGGGAATGAAGCCAATGATGGCGTCGGAATTAGAATTCTTCCTTTTTAATGACAGCTTTGAAGAGGCTCATAATAAGGGCTACCGCGATTTAAAATCCGCTAGTTCTTACAATGAAGATTACCATATTTTTCAAACCACTAAAGAAGAAGACGTTATGCGCGCCATCCGCAACGGTCTTTTTGGTGCGGGGATTACTGTAGAATGTTCAAAGGGTGAAGCAGCCGCCGGACAAGAAGAAATTAATGTTAAATATGACAACGCACTCGCGGCGGCTGATAATCATTCGATCATAAAAAATGCCTGCAAAGAAATAGCTTGGGCGCAAGGGAAATCAGTCACCTTTATGGCCAAATGGGATGAACAAGCATCAGGCAGCTCGTCCCATGTCCATCAATCGCTATGGAGTTTAGAAGGCAAACCGTTATTTTTTGATAAAAATGGCAAATATGGCATGTCTGATCTAATGCGTCATTATGTGGCGGGACTGCTTAAATATGCATCCGATCTGACTTGTTTTCTCGCTCCGAACATTAACAGCTACAAAAGATTTTGCCCGGGTACTTTTGCGCCGACAAAGGCGATATGGAGCCTTGACAACCGTACTGCTGGTTACCGACTATGCGGCGCTGAAACGAAGGGTATCCGCATGGAATGCCGTGTTGGTGGCTCTGATTTGAATCCGTATCTGGCATTTGCCGCTCTTTTGGCCGCCGGTATAAAAGGCATTGAAGAAAAGCTTGAGTTAGAGGCGGAATTTGTCGGTGATGCCTACGCGCCTAATAGCGATGTACAAGAGATACCGACAACCTTACGGGCTGCGACCGAAGTGCTTGATAATTCTAAAATGTTACGTGGTGCTTTTGGTAATGATGTTATCGACCATTATGTCCATGCTGCCCGTCACGAGCAATCAGAATATGATCGCCGTGTTACCGATTGGGAAATAAGCCGCGGTTTTGAACGCGGTTAGTATAAAAAAAGAAAGTCTAATAATGTCAAAACTATCCTGCATCTCGCCTATTGATGGTTCCGTTTATGCTGAACGAGAGCTTCAATCAAAAGTCGAAATTGAAACGCTTCTTGATAATTCCCATGTGGCGCAAAAAACTTGGGCGGCTACCAATTTAGAAGAGCGAATTACCACTGTCGAAAAGGCCATTTCCGCGCTCGAAAATATGAATGATGAAATAGTTGTTGAACTTGCCCATATGATGGGTCGACCTGTTCGCTACGGCGGGGAAATTGGCGGCGTAAAAGAACGCGCCTTACATATGACGTCGATTGCTGCAGACGCACTTGCGCCCGATTACATTGAGCAATCAGATCAATTCGAACGCTATATTGCCAGAGAACCCTTAGGTGTAGTGCTGGTTATAGCCCCGTGGAATTATCCTTATCTTACTGCGATAAATACAATTGTACCAGCACTTGTCGCTGGTAACGCCGTTGTGTTAAAGCATTCTACGCAAACCATTTTAGCGGGTGAAAGATTTTCGCAAGCGTTTGAAGAAGCGGGTTTACCGGCTGGTTTATTTACCAACATATTCGCCAGTCATGAAATAACGGCTGAACTGATAAAGGCGCGCGCCTTTGATTTCATTAATTTCACAGGATCCGTTAACGGCGGCAAACAAATTGAAGGCGCCGCAGCAGGAACATTCGTCGGCGTCGGCCTTGAACTTGGTGGTAAAGATCCCGCTTATGTTCGTGCCGACGCGGATTTGGACGCCGCTGTCGAAACATTAATTGACGGCGCAATGTTTAACAGTGGCCAATGTTGTTGTGGCATCGAACGCATATATGTTGATGAAAGCCTTTTTGATGGTTTTATTCAAAAAGCAAAAGCAATTGTCGAAACTTATGTGCTCGGCAATCCTCTGGATAATGCAACGACCCTTGGGCCAATGGCGCATGTGCGCTTCGCTGATGAAATCAGAGGCCAAATTAACGAGGCGCTCCAATCCGGGGCAAAGTCTATTATAAACAGGTCCCTTTTTCCTAAAGACACCGGTAACGATGCCTACCTTGCACCAGAAATACTAATAGACGTTGATCATACGATGCGCGTAATGATGGATGAAAGTTTTGGTCCCGTTGTTGGCATTATGAAAGTGTCATCAGACGAGCAAGCAATAGAGTTAATGAACGATAGCGCTTACGGCCTGACTGCTTCCATCTGGACAAAAGACACAACCGCCGCTGCAAATATTGGTAATCAAATTAAAACAGGTACGGTCTTTATGAACCGCTGTGATTATCTTGACCCCGCACTATGTTGGACCGGCTGTAAGGACACAGGGCGCGGCATTTCATTGTCGAGTTTGGGTTATCAATCAGTGACACGGGCAAAGTCTTATCATCTTAAGAAGGTTTAAAACATGAGTTATAGTACAAATTGGAATTATCCAACATCAATCGCGCTTGGCGCAGGACGCATCAATGAGGTGGCCTCCGAATGCATGTCACTGGGAATCAAAAAACCATTAATTGTTACGGACCCTGGCCTAATGGCCCTGCCCTTTGTAGCGAAATTACAAGAAAATTGTGCCGCAGAGGGGCTAGGTGTCGGCCTATTTTCGGGGGTAAATCCAAACCCAACAGGCGAAGATGTTGACGCTGGTGTAACTGCTTTTAAAGAAGGCAACCATGACGGCGTGATCGCCCTTGGCGGTGGAAGCAGTCTTGACGCCGGTAAAGCCATCGCCTTGATGGCGGGTCAGTCGCGCCCTCTTTGGGATTTTGAAGATGTCGGTGATAACTGGACACGTGTGATTGAGAGCGGTGTCGCACCGATTATCGCCGTGCCAACGACAGCGGGCACAGGATCGGAAGTCGGACGGGCATCTGTCATTCTTGACACCCAAAGACACGAGAAAAAAATAATTTTTCATCCGCTTATGTTGCCTGGAAAAGTGATCTTAGACCCTGAACTTACAGTTGGTTTACCAGCGGGACTGACCGCAGCAACGGGTATGGACGCACTTTCACATAGCCTCGAAGCCTTTTGTGCACCGGGTTATCATCCCATGGCACGTGGCATTGCCGTCGAGGCCATTGGATTGGTTAAAGAATGGCTGCCCCTTGCGGTCGCAAACGGAAGCAATATAGAGGCCAGAACCCATATGCTGGTGGCATCAACGATGGGGGCAACAGCGTTTCAACGCGGTCTTGGCGCAATGCACGCTATTGCTCATTCTTTAGGGGCGGTTTTTGGTGCACATCACGGTATTCTAAACGCGATATTGATGCCTTATGTGCTTAAGGCCAACAGATCAGTAATTGAAGATGACATTGCCTGGCTTTCACAAGTGATCGGACTGGACGGTAATTTTGATGCCTTTCAAAATTGGATTTTAAACCTGCGCCAGGAACTCGAAATTCCGCATTCATTAGCAGAAATTGACATCACACCGGACTGCGTCCAACATATCGGTGCCATGTCCACGGTCGATCCAAGTGCTGGTACCAACCCTATATTATTTGATGAAAATTCATATAGTGCCATCTGTTTAGATGCAATCAATGGAACCCTATAACACCGCAGACATAGGATGAACTATAACTTCTTTGAATTCATAGATAAGCTTATGGTGTCCCTTTGGTCTAAAGCGGTGATACGCAAACTTAGGCAGAAATGATACGACGATGCAACAACTCTCATCGCGTCGTTTGAAAACTTAACGTGCTCATCTGTAATATTCAATGACTGCTATCGACCCAAAGCAGACGTTCGGATGAAGTCACAATGCATCTCCCAG
>TARA_R110002096_G_scaffold316010_12_pt1 | contig 34815 bp, 26 predicted proteins | sample TARA_R110002096 | Tara Oceans TARA_R110002096 (sample SAMEA4397295) | marine metagenome | biome: Polar Biome; feature: [DCM] deep chlorophyll maximum layer (ENVO:01000326); material: water (ENVO:00002006), including particulate matter (ENVO:01000060) such as... | depth 35 m
GATTCTGACTCCGTCCATGATTTGGCTGCCTGTCAATGTTTGGTCCAACCCGAGTGGGGGAAGCATTATCTTGGGTGATGCGCAGATTCACGACCCATCCGGAAACACGCTCTCGATTGAGCAATTTTCTGATCGAGCCGTGATTGAATGGGAAAACTTCTCGATCGATAGCGGTCAATTGACTCAGTTCTTTCAGCCCGGTGCGTCATCCGCGGTCTTGAACCGGGTTGTCGGCGGGAGTCCGTCCGCGATCAACGGAGCCCTGCGGGGAAATGGAAACGTCTGGTTGATCAACCAGAATGGCGTCGTGATCGGCCCGACCGGAACGGTTGATGTTTTTGGATTTTTGGCTTCGTCACTGGATGTCAGTAATGAGGCTTTCATGGCCGGAGGAGACATGAACTTCAACGGTGGAATTGGGGATACCGTCAACTTTGGAACCATCAATGCCGCTGGCGGCGATGTCTTTCTCGTCGGTCGGACGGTTGCCAACCACGGGGTGATTGGTGCGGTTGATGGAACCGTTGGTCTTGCTGCTGGGAACAACGTCTTGTTCAAGTCCAATGGAAGTGAACGGCTCTTCGTCAGTGCGGGAGAAGGAAGTGTAACGAACACGGGCGAAATTGTTTCCGCCATGGCGGAATTGAAAGCTCACGGAAATGTCGGTGCCCTTGCCGTCAATAACACGGGGGCCATTCGCGCCGGAGGCGTCAACAATGAAGGTGGTCGTGTCGTGCTCAGCGCCGTGCAGGGGAATGTTTCGACCACCGGCGAGATTTCAGTCGCCAACTCCGGTGCTATCGAAATTACCTCGGGTATGGGGGAGATTCAGATCGGCGGAATTCTCAATGCCAACTCCAGTCGGGATCGGGGAGGTTCAGTGAATATTTCAGGACAGAGTGTCAACCTTCTGGCTGATGCGAACGTTAGTGCGTCGGGGCCGGAGGGCGGAACCGTCCAGATCGGGGGGAATGCTGAATCCGGTCGGATTGAAGTTCAGGCGGGCGCCATTGTGCGGGCGGACGGTAATACCGGTATCGGTGGAATGGTTGATTTGCGGGCTGGTGACATCGTGATTTACGGCAACAGCACTCTGGGGGCCGATGGCGAAACGGAGGGTGGTGTTCTGAGTTTGACCGGAAGCGGCCTGGTTTCCGTTGATGGTGTTGCCTCGGCCAATGGACGAGTTGGCAATGGTGGTCGCATTGCGATTTCCGGAGAAAATGTGATGATCGGTCAAACCGGAAACGTGGTCGCAGACGGTGGGAACAACGGTGGATTGATCAACGTCAGTGCGGTCGATACTGCGACCATTGCCGGTCAGGTGAACTCGAATGGAGAAACTGGTGATGGTGGATCCATTCTCGTCGTCGGGACGGACGTTGAAGTTGGCGTCGTTGGCTCAGTCAATGCAAATGGTGCCTCGGGAGGAACCATCAATCTTCAAGCCGCCGATGGGTTGAGTATTCTTGGAAGTGTCAGCGCGGTTGGGTCTGAAAATTCCGGTGGAACAATCAATGCCACGGGAGACGAAGTGGAAGTTGGTCCACAGGCTCTGGTTGATGCTTCTGGAGTGTCCGGTGGCGATATCAATATCGGAGGCGGTTTTCAGGGGAACGGCGCGTTGCGGAACTCTTCCAAAACCACCGTGGCTGCCGGAGCGCTGGTCCGGGCCAATGGATCGGATGGAGACGGTGGAAATGTGGTGATCTGGTCGGATGGCGAGACCCAGTTCCACGGTCGGATTGAAGCCGAAGGTGCCGGAATCGGGAACGGCGGGTTTGTGGAAGTGTCGGGAGCGGATCAACTGACGTTCCGCGGAAATGTTTCCACGCTTTCGCAAAATGGCGCGGTTGGCACCCTGCTGCTCGACCCGACGGATGTCACGATTGTGGATGGCGCCGCAACAAATTCGTCTGGAGCAACATTGACCGATGATGATGTCAATGCGGCATTGGCTGCGAACAATTTGATCATCCATACCGCAGGTGCTGGAACCGATATCGGGAACATTCTCGTCGATAATGACGTCCGAATCGAATGGGGCGCGCCGAATTCAAACTCCATGATCGGGGGCGCTCGTTACGCCGAGAACTTCCATTCATTCACGCTCCTCGCGACCGGTAACATTACGGTGGAAGGCCACATCATCAGTAATGGCATGGGCAACGTGAACCTGTTTGCCGGTTGGAATGGAACGACTGGCATTCCATCGACGCCGACGGATCCGGCTGGAATTGCCAATACCGACAATGAAGGGATTGGCGGAAACATTGGTCTTTCTCAGTTGCTGAGTTTTGGAACTCCATCCTCCGAATTGACACGGGGAACCGTAAGATTGAATACCTCGGTGAATGATCAAGCGGTCCAGGTTGGCAGCCGGTTCGGTGAGACCAATGTGGTGGCCCGTGATCTTATTCTCGAAGTTCCGCTCGGTGGAAGCCATCGCTTTGCGCACCTGGGGTATCGTCCAACGACGAACGTCGAGTCTGGTGGAGCCGGGGTATACGGCTTAATCAATTCATCCACTCACCGGGAAGGTGCAAATGGCGCCGCAACCGGGTCGATTGATCTTACGGCGACTGATCTTGGTGCCGCAGTTCTTGCCTCCGATTCGACAGGTGACATCAACGTCGAATTGCAGGGCTCCCTTCACATGTTGGGTGAGCAGGGAAATGGTGACAGCTATAAGTATACCCAGATCGGACATGGAGGAAACGGGGTCAACGATGCCGGAGGGAATGGAATTGGCTTTGATCTGATCAACGCGGACAGCTCCGGCGATATCACGGTGAATGCCGGATTGGGTAGTGCACCCAGCGCGATCCTGCTTCAGGCAGGTCGGGAAGGGGGCTACTCCCGGATTGGAAACGGAGGGATGGCCAACCCTGACAATGCAGATGACGCCCGTGGTGCCGGGGCATTCATGGGAGATATTTCAGTGGTCAACCATGGGACGGGTGACATTGTGGCCCAGGGAAACGAGGGAAATGGTTGGGCCGGGTTTGCCCAGATCGGAAACGGTGGTTATCGAAATGGCCGGACGTATGACCAAACGGAAGGCGTTGATACCAACAACGCAAACGTGCGGGATAGTGCACTGAACTTTGACACGACGTTGGGGCCACGGGCATTTGATCCTGACTTGCTCACTCCAGATGGCAATCCGGTCGGCGATCGTGGAGACATTACGGTGGACGCGACCAACGGAAACGTCATTTTTGAAGCAGGAACTTCAAGTCGCTCCGCTGCGATTGTTGGTCATGGCGGTCATGAACGCGCCGGTAATATTGGGATGTTTGACGCGAACGGGAATGTGATTGAGAAGGCCAATATTTCGGTGAAAGGAAACAGTGTTTTGTTCCTGAACAAAGAGGATGCGGACGATCAACGCATTGTTCGCATTGGTCACGGCGGATACCAGTCGCCCGGAAATATTGCCGGTGATATTGAGGTGGAAGCTCGCTTGAGCGATGTTCGCTTCGAGGCTGGAGCTCGCGAGGGCTACGCTCAAATTGGTCATGGTGGCGTGATTGCGACTTGGAATACCAATCAGCAAGGGGTTCAGGGAACCCTTCAGGGCGACATCGATGTCAAAGCTGCCAACAACATCCATTTCCGCAGTGGAGGTTCCCCAAATCCCAATGACGATGCACGGGCGTATTCACAGATTGGTCATGGTGGATTCGGGTGGGTGGCTCTTTCAGAAGGGCCCAACCGTCTCCTCAACAATGGTCACCATGGTGACATTACAGTGAATGCCGGAGGCTCGATTGACTTCATGTCGGGACGCCCGGACGAATTCATTCCGGACAACTCTCAGCATGCGATGATTGGGCATGGCGGAAACAACACCAGGGGAGACCATTATGGCAAAATCACGGTGAATGCTGGAACGGGGATTCGTTTTGAAGCAGTTGCGGGTTGGGATTCCGCGAAGCAGGATGCGGGCGCGGATACCATTTTGGGGACGGATGATGATGTCTACTCTCTGGGAGACGCCACCGGCGACGGCAACTTTGTCATGATTGGCCATGGCGGTAAGAACCCTGACTTTGAGAATAATCAGAGCAACAACGGAGGAAGACAGGAAGAGCAACTTGGCGGGATCGCCGGTTCCAGTCGTGATTCCTCCATTATTGTGACCACCACCACCGGGGATATCGAGTTCATTGCCCCCCAGTCGAGCAACTCGAATTTGGCGATGGTACAGAATGTGACCGGTGGCCGGTTTAACGATGAAGCTGACGATCTGTTTACCTTGAGAGCGGTGAAGTCTCATGCGGCGATTGGGCACACCCTGACTGATGGTGCCGCCTTCAATGTGGGCGGGATCGGCGGAGATATCACCGTGACCGCGAACGATGGAGCGATTCTTTTTGTGGGATCGGACATTCAACAGGGCTATTCCAATCACACCTCCCAGCCAACGCCGGATGCCTTCAGTTCGCGTCGCTCTGAGCAGAACTTCACGCAAATCGGTCACGGTGGCGTCGTTGTCCGTGGAAACAAAGTGGGTTCCATCACCGTTTCAGCCAAGAATGATATTTCCTTCAAGGCCGGTATGGGGCGGCATGGTCAGGCCATGATCGGTCACGGTGGTTATGATGCGGACAGTGGCGGCGGTAATGGTAACCTGGCTGGTGTGCAGGGAGTCATGGCTGAAGGCGACATTTCGGTCATCTCAACCATGGGCAGCGTCTATGTTCATGGCGGAAATGGGGATGCTGCGATTGAGATCGCAGACTATTCGTGGGGCCAGATTGGTCATGGCGGAAGAAGCAGCGCTGGCTCGATCCTCAATTCCGACATTACGGTTCGCGCTGGTGGCGGAGATGTCGAGGTTCATGCCGGACATGGCTATCGGGAACTCTGGGCCATCATCGGTCATGGTGGACGCGATTCACGGGCTGAGTTCTGGGATGGAGACATCAATGTCTATGCGCAGAACAATATCTCGATTCGAGGGACTGAGTCGGCTTACAACCAAGGAAACAACTTTGGTCAAATTGGTCATGGTGGATTTGATACAGATATTCAGGGCGACAACAACGATGCCTACAACAATGGCACAACGGTCACCGGGCAGATTGATGTGGTTGCCGCGACTGGAGATATTATCCTGTTGGCCGGAGTCGATAATACCTCGGCGGCTTCAGGCGGTGCGGGAAATTTCCAGTATGAAGGGGATTTGCTGACCGAAACGGTGACGGATTCAACCGCAGGAACAACCTCTCAAGGTTATATTTACGGCGGAGGGGATCTGACCTCGGATGCTAACCGACGCGCACAAGGTGGACACGCTGCCATCGGGCACGGCGGACAGCACAACAACCTCACCGTCATTGATCAAAACCTCAATGTGACGGCCGGAAATGATTTGATTGTTGCTGCTGGGGAGTTTCGCGACGCTCGAGCCGGCATCGGTCATGGAGGTGATATCGATGCCTGGGGTGGAAACCGCAGCCGCCGCAGAACGGTTCTCTCTGGCGATATTGATGTGACCGTCGGCGATGACATGTTGGTTTATGCGGGGTCGGGAGACAACGCCTCGGTGAAAATCGGTCATGGTGATTACCGGACCATCAATGAGAGGAACGCCGTGGAAACAGGAATCGATGGCAGAGGCCGGGAAACCCGGTGGGAAGGTAATATCGCCGTCAAAGTTGGTGACGACCTGATTCTAGATGCTGATGAATCCAATGTGTCCATTGGCTTGGACGATGGCCGAAATTTCTCCAACGGCTCATCCTCGTTCACTGCGTATGGGACGCAGGATACGTTTGATCCTGGTGACCTGGACTTTAACCGGGTGATGATTGGACATCGTGATTCAACTGACAACCGGGCGAACCACAATGGCGTCGTGAGTCGGGTGGGGAACACCTACATCGCGGTGAGCCGCGACAATCCAACCATTGCAGGCACAGGATCCATCACCACGCGAGTGTCTCCCGGGAACGCAAACGGAGTCGCGATCAGCAGCGCCAGTAATGGGCTGTTTGGTGAATTGCGGGTTTATGCCCCAACCCGGGCGAGTGCGATGAATATTGCAACGGGAACCCTGTTTAACGCAGGCTCCTACCAGGGAACCGCAACCTCTGGAAACAAGCGGGCTGATGAATACGAGGCAACGGAGTTTACCTTTAATCTTCATGATCCTGACACCACAGATCCACCAGTGGGTTCCTTTACTCCTGAAAATGATCCTGCGAAGTCTTACGCATTGATCAACTCCTTTGGACGTTATGGACTCTACTTGGCGAACCCGAACGATTTGTACATTCCCGGTGGAGGATTGACACCGATCAATGCCGGTCGTGGTGGTGGTGGCGACCCCTTGCCATTCATTCGCAGGGCCCGGATTATTTCCCAGCCCATCGTGATTACAATTCCGACAAAGAAAGCCGCTGTCATTCCTCCGACACCAACTGTCTCCGTTGGATTTGATGGCACGCCAATTATCTTTGTGGGAGGCACGGTCGAAGAGTTGCAATCGAGCATCAGCAATACGCTCGATACACGTGGCGTTGAGCGCTTTGATGGCAACGATGTTGTTGATGATCAAATTGGCGACGCTCTCGCTGAACTGTTTGAGCAGAACGCGGGTGACGACCAGTCGGGAGCGGATTATAGTTCCATTCCAGTTGGCAGCACCGGAAGTGGGTTCACCAGCGCCGCGATCTCTGGCAGCGACAATGTGATGACTCCGCTCACGGTGGCTCTCCAAACGCGGGTTGAGAACGGACGGGTGATGATATCTCTCGCTCTTGTCGAGACGTTCGGCGCGGGAGATGCATTGCAGCAAACTACTAGCAGGGCACAGTCTTCGGCTCCGCCATCCGTTCCAACGCCAGCTCCTGCTCCTCCGGAATCTGAGCCATTTGGTGCTGGCGGAGGCATGGAAGAAGGCGGCGCAGATGGCTTCGACAGCTTCTTCCAATAGGAAAGGCCTTTCAAGATTCGAAGGTCGGCCAGCGCTGGAGAAAGCGTTGCCGATCGAGAATCTTGGCACCGAGTTCCAGTTTGTAATCCATGTAAGGATGCCCGAGATTCCAAAACTCGATTTCTGATTTCTGGAGTTGTTCAGCCAAGAGGTAGAGTTGGTATTTCCCGACGTTGCGAAGCGTTTTGTCGCTTCGATTCATGAAGCCGGTCAGGCTGGTGTAGACCATTCCAACTTGGTAGCCAATTTCGCCTGCGACGACGTTTTGCCGCTTGTCGATTAGTGCCATGGGCCGGAGGCGAAAGTCAGGATGGGCGTTTGACCCTTCCAATTCCATCAACAAGTGAACGTATTCATTCCGCAGCCAGTTGCGATTTCCGTGTGCCATTTCGATACCTGAGATGACAGCTTGAAGATCGTGATCGAGAGAAAGGCGATACTCCCGATCCCGGCAGGCCGGAGAATTGATCCAGCGCCGCATCGTTCGCCCCATTTTCAGATCCCTCCAATCCAATACCGCATATTCCCTCTGCATTTCAGGCAGAAGTATCCCTCCAAGTTCAGGGTGATGAAAATGGGTGGAAATGAACCCGGCTTTGGCGAGCGCGACATAGGTCTGTGGTGACCAATCCGTGGTCCAGTAATGAGAATGGTCTGAGTCTTCGTAAATTTGACGTAGCCTTTCCGCATCGTTGATCTCTTCGATCCGTAGGTAGGGGATGGGCGAGGAGTTCATGGGAAAAAGCAGCCGAGGGAATTTTCCATGATTCAAGGAAGGAATCCAGTTCTTACCACCTGGGCCGAAGTGGGGATTGGCTGGTACGGCCTTCTTTAAATTTTCAAGAATTCATGATATTTCATAATTCCGTAGGAGTTTGTGAAAAATTTCACAAAATCAGGTTGCTCGCATCCAGACACTTCGCATCGTGCTAGCCAGAGCCCACGCTCTTGCCCGCGCCATGGACTGGTTTCTCATCCTCAGTTCGCTTGTGAAAATCATCGGCCTCGTTTTTCTAACGATTCTGCCGATGGTGGCTTATTCTGTTTACGCAGAACGACGCGTTAGTGCGTTCATTCAGGATCGCCTGGGACCAAACCGCGTCGGGTTCAACGGATTGGCTCAGCCGATCGCGGATGGCCTCAAGTTTTTGCTCAAAGAGGACATCACCCCGGCCCATGTGAACAAGTTCTACTATTGGCTGGCTCCTTGTCTGGTTCTTGTTCCCGCGTTGGTCAGTTGCGCGGTATTGCCGTTTGGATCGACTTTGGATTTGGATTGGTTGGGCCTCAAGCAGGACATGAAACTGGTCATCGCCGATTTGAATATCGGGCCATTGTTCATCCTCGCGATTACGTCGTTGAGTGTTTACGGCATTGTGTTGGCTGGTTGGGCATCGAATTCCAAGTATCCCTTTTTCGGGGGAGTTCGCTCCAGTGCCCAGATGATTTCCTACGAAATTGCGCTCGGTCTCTCCATTGTTCCGATTCTGATGATTTACGGCAATCCTAATATGGGAGACATCGTGGCCGAGCAGGCGAAGAACGGCTGGGCGTTGTTGCCGTTTTGGGGAGAGAACGCTGTGTTCCGATGGCAGGACGGAGGATTCGTTTATGCGGGAGGGAAACATCTCCTGCTGCTGATCCCGGTTTTCATATCTTTCATCGTTTTCACCACCTCGATCTTCGCTGAGACCAACCGTCTGCCGTTTGATTTGGCCGAGTGTGAGACGGAATTGGTCGCGGGCTACCATACCGAGTATTCGTCGATGAAGTTTGCCCTGTTTTTCCTGGGCGAATACGCCGCGATGATTATTGGCTCAGGATTCGCGGTCACGTTGTTCCTCGGAGGTTGGAGTTTGCCGTTTGGACTCTCTGCAGGTCAGGTGGAAACGGTCGGCCTTCCCGTGGCACTGCTCCAATTCGGAACCTTCCTCATCAAGGTCGTTGCCTTCATCATTTTCTTTATCTGGGTGCGTTGGTCGATTCCTCGTTTTCGCTATGATCAACTCATGAAACTTGGTTGGGTCTGGTTTTTTGAAATTGCCCTCTTCAATGTGTTGCTGACGGCTGGCATTTTGATCTTCCTCAACTCTAGCACGATTGCTACTCCCTGAATCATGGCTACCAAAGTTGTTCAACGCCCCAAACTCAGTCTTGGTGACAAGCTGTATCTGCCGACCATCCTCAAAGGGTTGATGATTACGGCGGGGCACTTCTTCCGGATGTTTCGGGGGAAGACCAAGGTGGCGATGCAGTATCCCGAGGAAAAGTGGGACGAGAATCTGCCGCAATACTATCGCGGTGCACCAGCTCTGGTGACCGACGAACAGGATCGGGAGCGGTGTGTTGCCTGCCAACTCTGCGAATTTATTTGTCCGCCGCGTGCCATCACGATTACGCCGGAAGAGATCCCGAACGATGAGACCTGGGCAAAAGTCGAGAAGCGGCCCAAGGCGTTCGAGATTGATATGATTCGCTGCATCTATTGCGGGCTGTGTGAGGAGGTTTGTCCGGAACAGGCCATTTTCCTGCGCAAAGACTATGCGATTACGGGACTTTCGAGGGAAGAGATGGTGCACGATAAGGGCCGGCTCTATGAGATCGGCGGGAAACGTGAGGGATTGGTCAACAAGTGGAATGATCTGAAGTAATGCCGGCTTACCTGTTCTATATGTTTGTGGTCGTTGCGGTCGCAGGAGCGCTGGGAGTGGTGATCAACCGCAACCCGGTCACGTGTGCGTTCTGCATGATTGGTTCCTTCATTGGGGTGGCCGCGATGTTCATTGGTTTGAATGCCTATTTTATCGGAACCATCCAAATTCTGGTCTACGCGGGGGCGATCATGGTGTTGTTCCTCTTCATTATCATGCTTCTGGATTTGAAGGCTGAGAAGCGAAAGCACTTTAGCTTTGCGGCAGTTTTGGGAGGGAGCGGAACGGCCATCCTCTTTCTTTTGCTGACGGCGATGATTGTCGCCAAGTCCGGATTCGACATCCCCATGCCGGAACTGGCAAACCCGACGGCCAACGACGTGAAAGAGGTCGGACGGGTTATCTACACGGAATTCAATTTTCCACTCCAAGTGGTTGGGGTTCTCCTCCTCGTGGCAACCGTTGGAACGGTTGTGCTCAGCAAGCGTGAACTGAAGTAGTTTCGAAGCCAATGGTATCACTCAGCGAATATTTGATTGTCAGCGCTTTACTCTTCGCCATTGGATTGAGTGGGGTTTTGGTGCGCCGAAACATCATCGTTATCTTTATGTGTCTGGAATTGATGCTCACCGCTGCCAGCATCTCTCTCGTCGCGTTCTCGCGCTATCACCTGGTGGATGGCGCGCCGGCTTACCATGCCCAGGTCTTCGTTTTCTTCATCATCACCGTTGCCGCCGCTGAAGTTGCGGTCGGACTGGCGATTATCGTTGCACTCTTCCGTGCCAAACAAACCACCGATGTCTCCGACATGGTGAGCATGAAAAACTAGTTCGAATTTTTACTGCGCATGGATCTTAACCTCTCGCCCTGGATACTGCTGATTGCTCCGCTGACTGCGGCAATTCTCGGAGGGCTGTTTTTTCGCCGGGCGGGAACGATTGCGGCGGTGATATCGGTTTTGTCGGTACTTTTGACCCTTCTGGTCACGATCACTCTGCTTCGAGAACCGCAACAGGCGGCTCCGTTTACCTGGATTGATATTGCCGGTTTCCAGGTTCAGTTCGGCCTCAAGGTGGATTCGCTGAGCATCGGAATGATGTTTGTGGTGACCTTCATCGGGGCCCTCGTGCATCTCTTCTCGTTGAGCTACATGGCGAAGGATGATGGGAAAGGTCGCTATTTTTCAGGGCTTGCCCTCTTCATGTTTTCCATGACCGGGATTGTTCTGGCAGACAACTTTGTGATGATGTTTGTCTTTTGGGAATTGGTCGGGGTTAGCTCTTACCTCCTCATCGGCCATTACTTCACGAAGAACAGCGCCGCTGAAGCCGCGAAAAAGGCGTTTCTCGTCAATCGAATTGGAGACTTTGGATTCATGATCGGAATTCTGATGCTCTGGGCGCTGACGGGATCCGTGATCTTCACCGAAATCGGGCAGCAGGTGATGGATTCCAAGGTCGCTGTGCCGGTCCTGACGGTCGCGGCATTGTGTGTCTTTCTTGGTGCGGTAGGAAAGTCGGCTCAAGTTCCACTCCACGTGTGGCTTCCCGATGCGATGGAAGGTCCTACTCCGGTATCTGCGTTGATCCATGCGGCGACGATGGTTGCTGCGGGTGTTTACATGTTGGTGAGAGTTCAGTTCGACTGTGGGCTTATTTCTGAATCGAATGCGGGGCCGTGGATCGCATGGATTGGTGGTTTGACGGCGGCCTTTGCGGCCCTTTGCGCGATCCAGCAGAATGATATTAAACGGATTCTGGCGTATTCGACGCTTTCTCAGCTTGGATACATGGTCATGGCCGTCGGCCTGCATGCGTTCGACGAGGCAATGTTTCACCTCTACACCCACGCGTTTTTCAAGGCGCTGCTCTTCCTGGGAGCAGGAGCGATTATCCACATGGCTCATCACGAGCAGGATATTTGGAAAATGGGCGGAATTGGAGTCCGGATGCCAACGACATTGGCCACCTTCTTCTTCGGAACCGCAGCTCTGATGGCGTTCCCTGGCACGAGCGGGTATTTCAGTAAGGAATCGATTCTGCACGCGGCTCACGAGGAAAACATGACTCTCTTCTGGATTGCCGTGTGCGTGGCTGGGTTGACCGCCTTCTACATGACTCGACTCTTTATGGTCGTGTTCATGGGGAAACCAAGAAGCGAGAATGCACAACATGCAGACGACGCACCGATTTTGATGCGGGTTGTGCTGATCATGCTGGCCCTGCTGTCGATCTTTTCGGCTTACGGTTTCGTCGCTGGCCCATTGAACGCGTTGGTTCCGATCCCTGAACCGCATGGAGAGACTGAGCATCATGGCCTCTCCGTTCCTGCCATCTCCATGATTGCGTTGGTGGTTGGTGTTGGACTCGCGATTCTCATTTATCGCGGGAAGACGAAAGATCCGGTCCGCATTCCGATTCTCGAACACAAGTTCTGGATCGACGAGATCTATGGGGGCGTTGTCCGGATTGGCCAGGATCTAACGGCAAACATTCTCTACGCTGTCGATCAGTTGTTGATTGGCGGTGCGCTGGTCACGGGAAGCGCAAAGCTGACGGAAGGGGTTGGGAAAGCCCTGCGACGTATCCAGTCAGGAAATATCTCCGCCTATGGGTTGGTAATTGCCTTGGGCATGATCGTGCTGCTGGCCTTGATATTGAATCGGTAAAATTCTTAACGTGAAGTGAACGAACAGGTGACCATTCTCCACGCTCTCATCCTTGTGCCGATTCTTGGTGTTTTCGCCATCATCATTGGCATGCCCAGTCGAGGAACCGCGTGGTTGACCTCGGCGGTAAACTTAATTCTAGGTCTTGCAGTTTGGTGGACCTTCGATCGGAGCGCGGATGCGGCGGCGTTTCAGATGAGCAGCGAACACGTCTTTCTTGAATCCCCAAAGCTGGCTCTCGCCTTTGGGGTTGATGGAATGAGCGTCATCATGCTTCTCCTCTCGGTCATCGTGACCTTGTGCGCGGTTTGGCTCAGCCCGCCGGCAAGTGAATTGGGAGAGCACGAAAAGCTCTACTATATTTGTCCGCTGTTGATTGCTGCCGGAGCGCTTGGCGCGTTCCTCTCGACAGACCTGTTTTTCTTTTATGCGTTCCACGAACTGGCTCTGATCCCAACCTTCCTGATGATTGGAATGCTGGGGCATGGCAGCGATCGCGTGAACGTCGCTTGGCGTATTACGATTTACTTGGGAGTTGGCAGCATGGTGCTGCTTGCTGGCCTGCTGGCCTTGCTCATTGGGTTGGGGGGCGAGACCTTTGACATGCGGGAGCTTCAGACGCTGGCGGATAGCGGCATTATTGGTGCCGAGTCGCAAAAGTGGATTTTTGGCACGCTCCTCATTGGGTTTGGCATTCTTATTTCGTTGTTTCCGTTTCACTCTTGGGCAGCTCCGGCTTATGCCGCTGCTCCGACTCCGGTTGCGATGCTCCATGCCGGAGTGTTGAAGAAGTTTGGGTTGTATGGGCTTCTTCGAGTGGCCGTTCCCATGCTTCCTGAAGGAATGGAGGCGTGGACCAACGTCATCTTAATTTTGCTGCTGGGAAACATTCTCTACATTGGCTTTGTGACAATCAGCCAAAACCGGATCGACCGCATGCTGGGCTACTCAAGTGTCATGCATATGGGGTATGTTTTCCTGGGGATTGTCGCAAACAACGTGATCGGGCTCAATGGAGCGATTCTCTTGATGTTTGCTCATGGGGTTGGGATTGCACTTCTCTTTGGATTGACCGGTCAATTGCGACAGCAACTGCCCACGCTCAATTGGGAAACGTTGGGAGGGCTGGGAAAGAACGCTCCCTTCTATTGCTTCGCGTTCGGCATCGCCGCGTTTGCCTCCATTGGTCTGCCAGGATTCGCCAGTTTTACTTCTGAGGTGATGGTGTTTTTCGGTGGATTCAAAGAATTCGACGGGGAGTTCAAACTTATTCATTGGACCACGATTCTCGCGATCTGGGGCGTTGTGATTTCCGCCGTATACATGCTCCGAGGCTTCCGAAATGTCTTTTTGGGCCAGTCGTTGGAGTCTCGACAACTTTCGGATCCAACTCTCCTCAGCGTCCGGGTTCCCATTTGCTTTTTAATTGCGGTTTTGATCGGAGTTGGCGTTTTCCCATCTGTGTTGCTCGATCTGCTCAAGAATAGTTTTTAATCGATTATGCCTGCCTACTACTTGGAAATTGCTGTCGTTGCGCTCGGGCTCATTTTGCTCCTGGCGGAGGCGTTTATTTCCGGCTCCGACAAACGGAGCTTGGGCTGGGTTGCAATTCTTGGCTTGGCGGTGGTTTACGCCATGACTTTTTTCGTTAAGGGAGGTGACGGCGGATTCTGGGACTATTACACCTACGACGAGGGCAGTTTTGCAGGCTTTTTCAAAGGGATCGCCCTGATTGCTACGATCATCGTGATCTTCATGAGCATGGATTACCATGGTGTGATCCAGGACTACACCTCCAAAAGCTACGGTGTGGGCGAGTTTTACGTTCTCCCGATTTTCACCTGTGCCGGGTTGATGTGGGCGGCTTCAGCCATCGACCTCATTTCAATTTTCGTCGCGATCGAGCTCGTCAGCATTTCGTTTTACGTTCTCGTCGCGTTCATGCGGAGAAACGTCGGTTCGCTCGAAGCTGGTGTGAAGTATCTCATCCTCGGTGCACTATCGACCGGATTCATGGTCTATGGCATTACCTGGATTTTTGGTGCGACCGGGCAAACCAATCTTGCGCTCTTGGAAGAAGCTCTGTCCGGGCCGAATGTGAATGAGATGGCATCGCTCTTCGGCTTCGCGCTTCTGATGGTGTCGCTGGGTTTCAAAGTCGGAGCTTTTCCATTCAATGTCTGGATTCCGGATGTTTATCAGGGGGCGCCAACTCCCATTACCGCCTTTTTATCAGTCGCATCGAAGTCTGCGGGATTCATCGTTTTGGTCCGGGTGATTCAACCGTTCATGAATTCAACCGCGATCAACGATAGTGTGATTCTCATCATGATGGTCTTGGCCGGTGGCACCATGATTTTTGGGAACTTGGTGGCGATCCTGCAAACGAATTTCAAGAGGTTGATGGCTTATTCCAGCATTTCTCATGCAGGATTCCTGCTCTTGGCCCTGGCCTGTGCTCCGCAACGAACCGAAGCGATGACCATTCATCCGATCAATGCGGTTTCGATGAACCTGGGAAGCTATACGATGATGACCTTGCTGGCCTTCTTCGTTCTGACAATCGTTCGCGCCAAACTCGGCGGGGAAGATTTGGCGACCTTCAAGGGATTGAGCAAACGCTCACCGTTTTTGGCCTTTGCGTTGCTCATCGCGATGGCTGCCTTGGCTGGAATTCCTCTCACTTCCGGCTTTTTCGGTAAGTTTTTCGTCTTTCGAATCGCGGTCCAAGCTGAGCAATGGCTGTTGCTGGGAATTGCGATCCTGGCTGCAGGAGCCGGCTTTTACTACTACTTCAAGGTCGTCAAAGCGATGTATTTTGATGGCGCGGATCTTCCCGCTGACACACCCAAATTAGAGGTTGGTGCGTTGCAACGCGCCGTCATGCTGGTGTTGGTGGTTGGCATTTTGATCTTTGGATTCAATCCTCGCCCACTGCTGAATCTTTCCGCAACCGTTCCTGCTGCTGTGACGGCAGTTGCGAAGTAGAACGTTCCTTTCGTTCGATGGGGGAAAGTTGATGGACGAGCGTCGAATTCCGGCGAATATGCTCCGGTCACTCTGTGAGGAATTGTTGCAATTTGCGATGAAGAATCATAATTCGACGTCTAACACGACCACATGGCAAAGATTCTCCAGTTTCCCTTCCCCGATTCATCGCCAGAGGTGCCGGATTCGTCTGGGATTTACCTGACGGAATCGGCCTTGCCGGAGGAGTTGTGGAGATCGGTGGAGATTGCATTGATGGCGGCAGTGCCGACGCAAGCGATTCTCTTTCAGCCCGTTGGGACGAAGTGTTGGGGCGGGCAATGGGTGAAATGGATCGATGGGAGATTTAGCAAGTACGTGGCTCCGCATTTGGTTCGTTCCCGACAGGTGGCGGCGACTGGAATTCGGGAGTTGGCGGCCGAAGATCAGACATTCTCCGAAAAGTTGGACCGTGAATGCAGCGAACGCAGCCTGGCTGCGGGACTTGCATTGCTGACTCGACATGAGGGAGCCCGGCATCTCGGCGAGATCGCCAAATTCGGGGAAAAGATTGAGAACGGCGTTTGTCCCGGACATGCACCGACGGTTTTTGCGCTGCAGTGCGCTATTTTTAATGTTCCGGCGGCCCCCGCCTTAATCGCTTATCTTTTTCTGGAATGGAGGACGGCACAAGCCATCACTGGATGGCCGGGAATTGAGAATGGAGCGGAGGAGGCCTTTGAGCAAATGGCTCCGAATTTGGCCGAGCGCCTTCCCGTTTGGCTGAAATCTGGAGGCAATTCCGCTTTTCAACCACGTGCGGTGGAGTAACTATAAGGTGCTGAAATTATGCCGACGATCACTGAAGATCCCGGGACGGAAACGATTACGGTTACAGAGACTTCTCCCAGTCTCGATCAACCGTGGAATGTGATCGTTTACGATGATCCCGTTAATTACATGGGCTTTGTCGCGCTCGTTTTTCGCCGAGTTTTCGGCTATCCCGATGAGAAAGCGGAAATCTTGATGATGCAGGTGCATCAGGAGGGAAAATCGGTGGTTTGGACCGGCGTTCGGGAGAAGGCAGAGTTCTATGTCCAGCAATTGCAGTCTTACCAACTGCTGGCGGCAATGAAGAAAGCGGCGTAGGCTGACATAGATATGCGCGTTTCCCTTGAATCAGATCATTGGATGCTGGATGAAATCGGCGATGTTGAGTGGTTCATGCTGGTGCAACTGCCTGAGGCCGCCGATTTCAATCAGTCTGAGAAGGGGAAAAAGCGGATTTTGCCGGATCCGACGGACGATGATGAGGAAGTCGTCGCTGATTGGAAGGAGTTTGTTCAGCCGGAGATTGAAACGCAGTTCAAAGAGAATCTTCGGATCGTGTCAGAGGATTTGGATCAGGCTGAAGAAATCGATCACGGCGGAGCGCAACTTCATCGCATTCAGGTGCCGGTAGACCATGCCGAAACGTGGTACAGCGTCCTCAATCAGGCTCGGTTGATTTTGAACGAGGAACACAACATCGCGAATGCCGAGTATGAACTCTTTGTTGGCGAGCAGAATCCGACCGAGTTGGGGGAAAAGCGATGGCTGTTGATGGTGCAGTATCGCGTGTATGGAGCAATTCAGGAATTTCTCCTTACCAATTTGATGGAGGGGTGATCGGTTCGATCCCACCCAAAAAAATGGGAAGCTTTGGCGATCGGGGAAATTTGTAATCGAACCCCTGAGATGCTTGTGTCAGGTTAAAGGAAATGGCAAAGGTCGTTTTTACTCAGAACCTCCGTCGGCATGTCGATGTGGAAAGTTGCGAAGTGAATGCCGAGACCGTTGAGGAGGCACTGGAGGCGGTTTTTGGCGCGCACCCCAAGCTGAGGAGCTATCTGCTGGATGATCGCGGCTCCGTTCGAAAGCACATCGCCATTGTCGTGGACGGAACTTCCATTCAAGATCGGGAGAAACGCCAGGATCCCATTTCGGCAACGTCGGAGATATTTGTCATGCAGGCGTTGTCTGGAGGTTAAAGAATGATTCAACCAACGAGACCATGAGTAATCGATTTCATTTGGGCACCCGAAAGGGGCTTTTCACCTTCGAACGATCGAGCACTGGCAAATGGGCCCCAACGCGTGAGCATTTTCTCGGCGATCCCGTTCCCATGCTGTTCCCCGATGCCCGGGACGGAAACCTTTACGTGGTTCTGGAACACGGACACTTTGGTACCAAGCTCCATCGGTCAGAAGACGAAGGGGCAAATTGGAAGGAACTGGATCCACCGGTGTATCCGCCAAAACCTGATGATGTGCCGGAAACGATCGACCCTTTCCGCAACACTCCCGTTCCCTGGTCTCTGGAGAAAATTTGGGCCCTGGAGTCTGCGGGCGATGATCAACCGGGGGCGCTTTGGTGCGGAACGTTGCCGGGAGGCTTGTTTCGCTCGGAAGATCGGGGGGAAAGTTGGGAGATGGTTCGGAGTCTTTGGGATCGTCCTGAGCGAGCCAAGTGGGCCGGTGGAGGATACGACGTTCCGGGAATTCATTCCATTTGCGTCCATCCCAATGATTCCAAGGATGTGATCGTCGCGATTTCCTGTGGTGGTGTCTGGCGGACAAGGGACGGTGGTGAAACCTGGAAACAATGCGCCCATGGCATGTTCTACGACTTCAATCCCGAAGAGCGCGAAATGGATCCCGATAGCCAGGATCCGCATCGGGTGGTGCGCTGTGAGGCTGCGCCGGATCAACTGTGGTCCCAACATCACTGCGGTATCTTCCGGTCAACGGATGACTGCACCAGCTGGCAATACGTAGAGAATGTCCAGCCAGCGGGGTTTGGCTTTGCCGTGGCAGTTCACCCGAAGGACCCGCTGACCGCGTGGTTTGTTCCGGCCAGGAAGGATGAGATGCGGTATCCAGTTGATGGGAAGTTTCTGGTCAATCGAACCAGGGACGGAGGCAAGACGTTTGTGAACTGTTCAAACGGATTGCCTGAGGGCAAAGCCTACGATCTGGTCTATCGACATGCTCTGGAAGTCGATGAATCGGGTGAGCGACTTGTAATGGGATCAACCACCGGGTCCGTATGGATTAGTGAGGATGGTGGAGATTCGTGGGAAATTCTTGGCAGCCACTTTCCACCGGTCTATTGCGCAAGGTTCGACCGTCGCCAATAAACGAAATACAACAGCAGAAGCTTCCCTTCCGGAATTGGGAGGCGATGCCGGACAACTGAATCTCGAAATCCTGCTTTAGTTTAGTAGTCCAGCTGCCGGTTTCTGCACCACTGGATGGCTGCAGGATGACCTGCTTGCGCGGCCTTGACGTAATAGGTTTGGGCCGTCTCCAGATTTTGTTCGGTCCCGACTCCCCGCTCGTGGCTGAGCGCATAGAGAACCATGGCGTTGGTTGCGCCTGCTTCCGCACCCTGGCGAAACAGGTCGAAGGCTTTCGCTTCATCGCGTTCGATTCCGCGATTCTGGAGATAGAGGACACCGAGGTTTCCAAGAGCCGTTTTGTTGCCACGACGGATGGATTCCTCATAGAGCTCTCGGGCTCGCAGATGATTGGTCTCAACGCCTTGGCCCTTCGCGTAACAAGTGGCAAGCATGTCTGATGCTTTCGGGTCACCCTTTTCATGGGCCCGATCCAAAAGATCGACGGCGATCGCCGGATCGCGCTCGACACCTTTCCCGAAGAAGTAGCACTCGCCCAGATAGTAGAGGGCATCCACTTGTTCCAGCTTGGAGGCGCGTTCGAACCACTTCACGGCGGTCGAGGGATCCGCCTCAACATGGTTGCCTGTCGAGTAATAGAGGCCAAGACGCGCCATGGCGTCAGGATCCCCCTGTTCAGCAGCTCGCTCGTTCCATGGAACCGCAGTCGGGCTGTTTGATTGGTCGGACCAAGTGGCAAGGAGGCTAACCGCTCCATAATGCTGATTGATGGCAGCCATCTGAACCAATTCCTCCGCCTGATTGCGCTGCTGGGGAGAGAGCCGATCCTGGCGCTCCCGAATGCTGGACATCACCGCATCAAGCTCAACGGAAACCATGGGTTGGTCCGCGTAATTTTCGAGAACTTGAGTGAGCTGTTGGGATGCCGCACCGATTTCTCCGGACTGTCGTTTCTCGCGAATGCGGTCCAGGACCTGCATCAATTCCTTGTCTTCTTTTGCTTGGTTCAGACTTTCGAAGTCCATGCTTTCACCCGCACCAATGCTTGCCCCGATCATCAACGAAGAATCTCCTGCGCCTGACTCATCGGTGGGGCCGGGTTGAGCAACGAGCGGCATCTCCAGATTTCCGGCTGGACTGGTGGCCGCAATCGTTGGAATTGAAACCTCACTGGTCCGGCCAATTCGCTCTTGCTGGTCGATGGGAGAGGGGACTGCCACCAAGTCATCCGCCTGGATAATTGGAGTCGCGCGAACTTCGCGAGAAGAGCCAACCGTATCAACCGCCGCTGAAATGGTTGGATCGGAATTTCTGCCGCCCAAACTTTGCGGAGATGGAACCGATTCCGTCGCCACGATCATTTCACTGGCTTCGTCTGTGCTTCGCTCCATCGAGGCTTCCGGTTCCGGCTTGATGACGTTGAGCATTGGTGGGGCCAGCGATTGCGAAGAGGCCTCCGCGACGACTTCAACTGGTTGAGGAATTTCCACGACGGGCGTTTCGATCACTGGAATGGTCTCGGGAACCTCCTCCATCACGATAACTTCAGGAGGAGCCTGTTTCACAACAGGTTCGGGATCCATGGCGACCGTTTGCTCGGGTTCCGTCTTCACCGCCGGTTCTGGTGCAACTGGGGTTTCCTCCGTTACGGTTTCGGGGGCGGGCTCCATGATCAAATTCACCGTGCCATCTGCGGTAACGGTTGCGTTTGAGTTGCTGGCGGCAATCAGGCGCTGTTGAATCGGAGTGGAGAAAAATACGACGATGCCCCCGACCAAGAGTGCCGCCAAGCCAAGCGCCGAAAGTGGAAGCTTGCCCCACGCTTCGCGTTTGGCCCTGTGATCAGGGACGGTCGAAATTGCGACGGTCCTGGCTGTGGCTGGGCCTGGAGAGACCACGTGAGCCGGTGATGTTTTGGCGCGTTTCGTTTTGCTGCCGAGTGACCGGCGCAGACTGGCCACAAATTTTTCCCGCTTGGTATCAGGTTTTGACGAAAAAGCGGTTCGGAAGAGTTCGGCGGTTGCTTTTGGAAGACTGGAGCCCTCCTTCCGCATTGCCGAATCCAGAAGCACATATGCCAGCGTGTTGAATTCAAATTCCGGTCGGAAAGGATTCAAGATGGCATTGGTGCGGCCAAATTTTCCAGCCGGTCCGTTCAATGCGCCAAAATTGATCGGCTCTGAATAGAAAAGGTTGGCGTGGAATGAGCGAAGGATGACTTGGTAGCTGTTCGGCTTGTCCAACCAACTGAAGGAGCGTTGGCTCATCACCCCTTGGCGCGACTTCACACCTTCCGGCTGCAGGAAAATATCGTTGGGACGCAGAGAAACATGCTCAAACTCCTCTTTCTGAAGTTGCTTCAAGGCCACGTTGATTTTTTCCAAAATCGTAACGGCGTGTTGGTCAGAAATCGCTTCCCGTTCGATCAAGGCTGACAATGAGATCGCCGCAATCGGCTTTTCGGCGACGACCCGGCAACGTGGATCACACATCACCGTCTCAACCGGAGTCAGGGCGGAAGACACCTTGCCTTGAGCGAGTTGCATGCTCTGCCGGTATTCATCGACAAAACAACTCAACGTCATGGAATCCGGCGGCAAGACGTGGACGAGTGATGTGCTGTCTCGCAACTTATCAACTGCTTCGTAGGAGCAGGGCTGGTCGATTTCAGCCAGTCTGCCTTTGGGGGAGTATGGCTCAGGAAAGCTGCCCCGCACCGGCATCCAGTTGAGAAACGGCCGCTCGACGGGAATGCTGACGAGTTCTGCTTTGATCCCAATTCCGGTGATCGTATGATCGAGCAGACGATGCATGTCGGAAAAGGAAAACGGGCGCTGGCTCGCACTTCCGTCGAAGAGCTGTTGGTAAAACGCGAGCAGGTCAGGATCGATCGTGGGATGCTGATCTTCCGACAAATCCGAATTGAGCATTGGGTAGAACCACGCCTGGAGGTCGCCGGTTCCGAGGAAATACAGTAGCAGGCTCAGCTCTTGAACGGTTTGAAGTTCACTGGGGAATTCTTCCCCGTCTTGAAGCGGCCGCAAATCGTAATCGGCAAAGCCAACTTTCCAATTCTGCCCATTGGTTCCCCAGGCAAACACATCAGAGGGCGCCAGGGACGGCTTGACCCTGTGATCCAGCACCGAGAGTTCGAGGTTCGCAATGATCTCCTTGGCCAGTTTCATCACCGCGGGAGCAGGAAGCGGGCCCAGCTTTTCCACCATTTTCTGGAGGGCATGTCCCGGTAGCAACTCCATCGCCTGGTAAAGACGTTGATCCTGTTCGCCCGCATCCAGCGGAAAGGCGAGACCGTTCGAATAACGAGCCCGAAGATCGTTGGCGCGTTCGACGAAAAGTTGCTTGGTTCGGGTATCTGCCTGGCGTTCCGGGCTGTAAACTTTCAGCGCGACGAATCTCAGAAACTCCTGAGAAAATGCGAGGTAGGTTTTGAAGTCTTCACCTTCGGTCAGCAGCATATCGGAACCGTCGGCGTTTGAGGGAATTGTGAAGGAGGTAAGAGGCTTCATCTTGGCTGCGCGAATGTTGTGGGGACTAGTTAATGACGGGGATAACACCACTGCGTGTCATAAGTGGCGTATCAGCAATGACCTCAGATCAAAAACCAGCGATCCTGTCAGATTATCATGAATAAGAATGTCGTTTAGTAAAAATATCGCTAATTTTTGCGCGATTTGATCAGTTCGTAGGCGTTTGTTCGCTTTCTAGGCGAATCGGGCGAGGTGCAGGTTTGAACTGTATCAATTATTATAGAAATTACAATCTTGAGATGCGAATTTGTGACGCTTGTTTTCAGTTTCGAACTCGTTTGAACGAACCTTCTCTTTCGGGATCTAAGACCGAACTTCCGTCACTCCAACTCTCCGCGAAAACCGCTTTTATGCCGAAAATCCAATTTCTTGAAGGAAGCCTTGAAGGGCAAACATTTGAAGTCGATGAACTGGGGGCAACATTCGGTTCCAGTGGCCGTTGTGAACTCCAGATTAAAGATCGCGGGGTTGCCTCGAAACACGCGCAACTCAACCACGATCAGGGTCAGTGGGTAATCCGGGACTTGAAGAGCAAAACGGGAACGATCGTAAACAACCGGGAGACGACCGAGGCGTTATTGGGAAATGGAGACACGGTCGCTTTGGGGAATGCGTTGTTTCGCTTTCATTTGGATGGCGCGGGAAGAGTTGCGGCGCCGGTTGCTCCGGTTGCTGGCACCGCGATTCCGCAACCGGCCTTTGATCCCGGACTCGACGAAGCGCCGGCGGATTCGGATCTGAGCGGGGTTGATAAACAAACGATTGATGAGCTGAAGCTGGCTTACGAGCGGCTGCAGGCGGAACTTGGCCAGGTGATCGTCGGTCAGGCTGACGTGATTGAAGAAGTGCTGATCTCGATTTTCTGCCGTTCTCACGCTCTACTTGTTGGGGTGCCGGGATTGGCCAAGACGTTGTTGGTCAGTACGGTGAGCGAAGTTCTGGATATGAGCTTCAAGCGAATTCAGTTCACCCCCGACCTGATGCCCGCAGACATTACCGGAACCGAGGTTCTGGAGGAGGATCACACGACGGGGAAACGCGTGTTCAAGTTCGTTCACGGCCCCATTTTTGCGAACCTGCTTCTGGCGGATGAGATCAACCGGACGCCTCCGAAGACCCAGGCCGCGTTGCTTGAGGCGATGCAGGAGCGTCAGGTGACGGTCGGTGACAAGACCTACCAACTACCTGAGCCCTTCTTTGTGCTGGCCACCCAGAACCCGATTGAGCAAGAGGGAACTTATCCGTTGCCGGAAGCCCAACTGGACCGCTTCATGTTCAACATTCGGGTGGGATATCCCAGCGCTGAAGAAGAGCAGGCAATTATCAAACGTGTTTCCGGAACCTACAAGGCCAAGCCAACCCGCCAGCTCGGGGCCGAAGAAGTCATGCGGCTTCAAGACGTGGTGCGTCGAGTGCCGGTTGCTGATCACGTGATTGCCTATGCGTCTGCGTTGGCCCGTGCCACTCGTCCCAAAGAGCCGGAAGCTCCGGATTTTATTCGCGAGATGATGTCCTGGGGAGCTGGGCCGCGAGCTGGAATTTATCTGGTTCTTGCGGCGAAAGCCCGGGCGATTCTCTACGGCCGCTATCACGTTACCACCGCCGACATCAACCACGTTGCGTTCCCGGTTCTCAGGCACCGGATCATTACAACCTTCAATGCCGAAGCTGCAGGGGTGACCAGTGATGATGTGATCCGTATGCTGATTGAGCATCTCAGTCCAAACGGAAACCTGGGACTCTAGGATGGCCGTCAAACGCGCCACGCCGAAGAACGGAAACTCAGAGGCTGCCTACTTGCGGCTTTTGCCTCCGGAGTTGACCGCCATCATCGGAAAGCACGAGTTCTTGGCACGAACCAAGAAGGAAGGCAGCATTTCCGGGCGCCACGCGAGTCCCCACAAAGGATTTTCGGTCGAATTCGCCGAGCATCGCCAATACACCCAGGGAGACGACCTCCGAAACCTGGATTGGAGGGTCTACGGCAAAGCAGATCGCTTCTACATCAAGCAATACATTGAGGAAACCAATCTGCGGGCAACCATCATTATGGATGCCTCCGGATCAATGAATTACGTGGGTGACCACTCTTCAAAACTTGATGGGAACGTTCTCTCCAAGTTTGAATACGGCCGTTACCTGGCTGCTGCGTTGACCTATCTTCTCATCAAACAGTCCGATGCCGTCGGACTGGTCACGTTCGATACCGAAATTCGCCGCTACATTCGCGCCGCGTCCAAGCCAAGTCAGGTTCGTTTGATATTGGAGGAACTCCACCAAACCGAGCCGGGGGAAGACACCGCTGCTGCGGAAGTGTTTCACGACATCGCGGAACGCATTCAACGGCGAGGCTTGGTCATCATCATCAGCGATCTCTTTGATGATGGCGATAAGATCAAGGAAGCGCTTCACCACTTTCAGTATCGCAATCACGAGATCGTCATCTTTCACCTCATGGCAGAGGAGGAACTGACGTTTCCGTTTCGGAAATTCACGAATTTCCGAAACCTGGAGTCCCTCAATTCCAACCTGAAGGTCGACCCATTGGCGATCAAAGCGCAATACATGGAGCGCGTTCGCGGATTTATCGACACGGTCGAGAAGGCCTGTGGGCAGATGAAGGCGGATTACGTTCCGGTAAATACCAAGAGTTCGCTTCCCGACACGATCAACGCCTATTTGTCACGGCGTCGTGAACTGAGTTGATCGGGGGCAAAAACGTTTGGTGTGATCCATCGATTCGCTTGTTCGTGAAAGAATACTTGTGTTCGCGTCCGGTTCTGCACAACATCACGGCTCACTCTGATGCCAGGACTCGACGAAGCCCTTACCCACCTTTTTAGTCCAACCGGGCTTTTCCTGATCATCGCAGGCACGATGTTAGGCGTTTTCGTTGGAGCAATTCCGGGGCTGACCGGAACGATGCTGATCGCGCTATGCCTTCCTCTGACCTATGGGCAGGATTCGCTGCACTCGATGGCTTTTCTGATCAGCATCTATGTCGGAGCCGTAAGTGGAGGAATGATCACGGCGACCTTGCTGAGAATGCCGGGAACGCCGGCTTCGATCGTGACGACCTTGGACGGCTATCCGATGGCGCAAAATGGTCAGCCGGGGCGAGCCCTGGGGCTTGGCGTGATGTCGTCGTTTGCCGGGGGGCTGATCTCGTGGACGTTTCTCCTGCTTCTCACGGCACCGATCGCGAAGCTGTCATCAAAGTTTGGCTATTTCGAATACTTCAGCCTTGTGATGATGGCGCTGGTCTTGATTGCGACGATTGGAGGGAAGAGCCTTCCGCGGGCGTTGTTTTCCGGATTTCTCGGGATACTCCTTTCGATGCCCGGCATTTCCGCCGCCACGGGCGAGGCGCGCATGACCTTTGGCATCACCGCGTTGAATGATGGATTCCTGCTCTTGCCCGTGTTGATTGGGCTCTTTGCGGTCAACCAGATCCTGCGCGACATCATCAATATCGAGGAAAAGGGCGAACCAGTTGAACTCGGCCATCGGAGCGTGCTGTTGGCCTGGGCTGATGTGGTTCGGCATGGAATGAACATGCTTCGCTCGTCGGTCATTGGAACGTGGATTGGGATCCTGCCGGGAATTGGAGCCAACATCGGTTCCGTGACCGCTTATTCCGTTGCGAAGAGCGTTTCGAAAGAACCCGAGAAATTTGGAACCGGTCACGAAGATGGGATCGTCGCGGCTGAGTCCGCCAACAATGCCACGATTGGAGGAGCGTTGATTCCGCTCGTGGCGATGGGACTACCCGGAAGCGTGGTGGAAGCCGTCTTGCTTGGAGCCCTGATCGTCCACGGTCTCCAGCCGGGACCGCGGCTTTTCGAAGAGAGCCCGAACATGGTTTACACCATCATGGGCTCAATGGCGATTGCGAATGTGGTGATGGCGGTGGTGATGTTTGGAGCGATGCGATTTCTGGCCAGGTTAACGCGAATCCCAAGATCGTTTCTGCTGCCCATCATTCTCTGCTTCTGCGTGATTGGCTCATTTGCGTTGGGCAGCCGCCTCTTTGATGTCTGGGTGATGCTGGGCTTTGGGCTGCTCGGGTTTGCCCTTGAGGCCAAGCGAATTCCCCTGGCTCCGTTCGTGATTGGCTTTGTCCTTGGTCCCATTGCCGAGAAAAATCTGAGCCTGGGGCTTCAGGCTTCGAATGGCAGCTTTGCTCCAATCTTTACCCGGCCAATTTCGCTCGTCTTTTTTCTGGTCGCCATGCTGATGCTCTTTTTGCCACTCCTCCGAAAGATTCAATGGAAACGAGGATGAAGAAACTGCGCAACATTGCTACCTGGATCGTTGTTGCCGCATTGGTTGCATGGTGGACGGGACGCTTGATCTCGAATTCCGGTCAAAAGGACATTTATCCCAATAAACCGATTACCATCATTGTGCCTTATGGCGCAGGCGGGGGATCCGATACCTTTGTCCGGAAGCTTCAGATTGGAATCGTTGAAGACAATCTGTTACCCCAACCTCTGGTGGTCAGCAATCAACCGGGGGGGAGCGGGACCATTGGAAGCCGGGCTGCGAAAAATGCCCGGCCCGATGGTTACACGTTGCTTTGTCATCACAATGCGATCATCGCGACCAAGCTTTCCGGAGTCGTCGATTTTGGACCGGAAGCCTTTGAACCCATCGCGCTAACCGGTGAGGTCACGATGATCGTGATGGTGAGGGAGGATTGCCGATTTCCCGACCTCCCTTCGATGTTGGAAGAAGCGAAGCGCGCCCCAAAGACCGTGACCTTCGGCGCCAACCAAGGTTCGCCTGCTTATCTTGCCACGCTTCAATTGGAGCGCCAGGTGCCGGGCGCGGAATTCAGCATTGTTTCCGCAGATGGAGGTGCGGATCGATATTCGAAGATTCTGGGAGGGCACCTTGATGCCGGGATCTTTACCTTGGGAGAGTATCTGGATTTTCGGCGACCGGATGGAACACCGCCATCCGAGAATATCCGGGCAATGGCGGTACTGAGCCCGCAACGCCACGAATCGATTCCAGATGTTCCGACCAGTATCGAGCAGGGGGTCGATGTTCTTTTGAGTAGTGCTTACTATTGGTGGACAGCCAAAGGGACTCCGCGGGAAGTCGTCGATTTTCTGGCCGAGACGTTTGAGAAAGCAATGTCCAACGCCAAAGTGGAAGAGGAGTTGCGGCGCCTGCGAATTGATCCCACGTTTTCAAAGGGAGAGCCCTTTCTGGTAAGACTGGAGGAAACGATCAAGAAATTTGAAGCCGTTGTCGCGAAGAAGGAGACCAAGCTTCCCAATTTCCCGCTCTATGTGGCGCTGATCGTCGGAGGCTTGTTGATCTGGGTCCTGATTCGAAAAGAAGAAGCCGAGGAAGTGGCGCCGGTGAACTTTGTGAAACGCCCGGTGTTGGCGGCCCAGTGTTTTGGCGTGTTGGTGGTTTACGTCGCCGTTCTGGGGCTTGGCTGGTTGCCCTTTGCGATCACATCAGCGGTCGCCGTGTTTGTGATCGGGGGACTCATGTCTGGTTGGCGGACGGACTACCGGTTGACGCTCATTCAATTGGCGTTTCTGACCGGTTTTGGTGCGGAATTTATCTTCACCAAGGTTTTCACGGTCGTATTACCGTGATCGCCGGGTGGCCGCCAAATCCGCCATCGTCTTAACCGTCCCAGCTCCCAGAGTTCCGAGGAGGTTGGTGCGCTTCCCTTCAACGATTCGTTGGACTGTAATTCCAATAAACTTGCCGTTCAGTGCAAAAAGCGGAATGCCCTGTGCCGTGCCGGCCGTTGAAATATAGAAGGTATAGTCGCGTTTTGAAACGGCGGTAACATATCCAGGAATGACGGAAGGGATGTAGGCGTATACCGGTGACGAACGAGAAAGACCAATCACTTCATCGGCGATGCTAATCTCGCCTTCCGTGATCCGGTTATTGATGTTTACAAAGGGAAGCGCGGTCTTGCGCTCCTTCAGTTGTTTCTGATCGATTCGAAGAAATGCGAGATCGATCTTCTCGTCTCTATCGATCAATGCCGCGTGATATTCGGTTCCATCGGCCAGGTTCACCTGTATCTCCGGAAACCGTGCGCTCGCATTCACTACCGTGACAAATTCCGTTTCGCTGCCCACGGGGCGTCCCCTCTGACCGGCCATGCCGACACTCGGGTCCAGGGCGCTGTTGGAAAGCATGATGAGTCCCTTGGAATCAATGATGGTGCCGAGAGTTTGCGTGCGCCGCTCCTGATCAGGAAGGCTCTCGCTGTCGGTCGTAAATGAGATCGTCGATATGGCCGTGATCACGACCAGGGAGTCCTGATGAGCCTGGTAGATTTTCCGGGCGGCCTGAGTCGTTGCTTTGTCTGCGTGACCGGTGCCAATGGAGAACAGAATGGTGGTGAGAAGGAGCGAGAAATAGCCGACGCGGGGTAACATCATAAGGGCAAGACGGGGATAAGATTTCGGTAATTCACTCTTCGCATGAACGGTATAAGCTGCCAACACGGATTCTGTCGGAATTTTCACAAGCATTCTGGTTATTGAACGTTAAATTTAGGAATGAAGTTCTCTTCTACAATGCTGGGAATTACTGTTCTCGCCATACTTGGTGTCCCAGATATCTCTTGGTCGGCGATTTCCAAAAGGTACGAGGCAACCCTTTCCATCGATTGGAAGAATTACGAACGGACTCCAGAGGCGCCACACTATCGAGCACTCAGTTCTGTGATTCGAGCCATCCCATGCGTGAACAAGTTCGCGTTCTATGGGAACTGGGGTGGACTGTCAAACAAAGGAGGAAAGCCCATCGATGAAATGGATGAACTCTTTCGCCGGCATGACGTGGTTTATGCATTGGGAACGTCTGCCAAGGTGATTAGGGAATCTGACCATCAGCTCGTTGCTGGGTTGCAGGAAATTGATCCCGGCACGCTTTCCAAGCATGGGCAGCGTTATCAGAAGCGCGCAATCAAGTTCTTCAGCTCGCCTGTTTCCAAGGTCGTTGGGAAGCCACTCACGGTTCTCCTGCGCAAAAAGGAGAAGGAGGGAAGCGTGTTTCCCAAACCGCAGCTGGTAGCCAAGTTCTTTAAGCCTCACCATCCCGGAATTCCCGAGGTGAAGCGCAAGGGGCTCTTCAAGCGCTGCAAAGACCGGAAGTGTTAACCGTTGGCAGCTTCAGCAGTCACGACTTCGGTGGTCGTTTCTGCAATATGCTGCTCAATCTTCTGGGTAAGATCTGCAATGCATTCGTCTCTGGATCGACCTTCGCCGGTTACTCCGGGGAAATGGGTGCAGAGCGCCATAAACCAACCATCCGTCTCGTAGACGATGGCTTTGATTTCTTCGGGCATGGGGATTTCGATGGGGTGGGGTGTTTTCCGTAACTCGGGACGTTACGTTCTATTGAGTCTCCTCGCTAGAAGATGAGACGTCTTCGGCGGTAGGATCTTCAGGTTGGGGAATCGGAATCGGCTTTGCGACCGGAGCGATCAAGTCGCCACTCCCACCTGTCGGTGGGGGCGTCGTTGGTGTGATGCGTGCTCCGTCGTTTTCTCCAGAGGTCGGAGTCCAGATCAAATCATTGAGGAGATCAGCTTCCGAGCGGGGGCCATTTGGCTTCGGCTTACCGGGAGCAACAGCAGAGTCGCTCTCGTCTTCGCCGGACTTGGCTTCCCCTTCGCCGGCCTGATTTTCTGAATCGGGAGCTGCTTTGGCCAAGGCTGCCTGTTGGCTCAATTCCTCATGCGCCATGCGTTTGCCAATGAGGAAGACGCTCGGCACGAGGACGATCAACCCCACGAACAGCAGGATCATCACAATCGGATGACCTTTCTGAGGCTCTTCAACGTCCTTGAAGATTGGGATCGTCTGATCGGAAGGCGTTAAATCGATGATCGGTTCCAAGGATTCCTTGCTGGCTCCGATTCCGCCACCTCCTGGGCCGGACATTGCGTCAATGACCTCGCTCGCATCGACACCAAGATTTTCACTGTAAATCGAGAGAAAGCTGCGGGCGTAAGTGGGGCTGGGAAACTGTGAGTAATCATCCTCCTCCAGATTTCGCAGCATTGATTCCTGAATCCGCGTTTCGTGGGCAATATCCTCCACACTCAACCCGCGTTTGAGCCGTGCTTGCTTCAGCTGTTTGCCGATCGATTCAGACATTGGCAGTGGAAATGGTAACCAACTTCCTTCGTTCTGGCGACCAGAATTTCGTGTGGTTTTTCGGGGGATTGGCGATTCGACTTCCTTTGCGGTTTTGAGGGAAGTTGGATTCCAGTCGGACGGGCTTCATGGTGCGAGGATTTCGCGGAAATTGACTTTGAGTCGGCGGTCGTTGTGGCTTTGATTAGACGGATTCCAGGTGCCGCAAATTAGCGTGCCACCCATTGTAGCAATTTCAAAGCCTAACAGCTACGAATTACCAAATTACGATAATGGTGAAGGACACCCTAATTTTAATTTTCCTTAAATTTCCCACGCCCGGTGAGGTGAAAACGCGCCTTGGTTCAGAAATCGGTGACGAGGCTGCGGCTATTGTTTATCGCCGCCTGGTTCGGGAAGTCCTGGCGGTCGTGGGACAAACGGATGCGCAACAAATCCGGATTCTGTTCGACCCTCCGAATCGCGAGCAAGACATTAAAACCTGGCTCGCGAGCGAATGGCCTGATGCACCCGGCAACGTCGAGCTGGTTGCTCAGGCAGAAGGTGATTTGGGGGCAAGAATGAGTGCCGCGTTCCAGACCGCCTTTGGTCAAGGATTTCGAAAAGTCGCGGCGATTGGGACGGATTGTGTGGAAATTACCCCCGAGACCTTCACGAAAACCTGGGAGCGTTTGGACGAGGAAGACGTGGTTTTCGGCCCGGCCGCCGATGGAGGCTATTACCTGATTGGGTTGAGTCTCTTCAAACCGGAGCTGTTTCAAGACATTCCCTGGAGTTCCGAAGAGACGCTCGACAAGAGCGTTGAGCGCGCAATGGAGTTGCAGCTACACATTGGATCTCTGCCAATCTCCACGGATATCGACACTGCTGAAGAATGGAACGCGCAGAAAAAGAAGGTTCTGAGAGAAACACCACCCTTGAATGAACCGCTGGTGTTTCAACCCGTTTACCAGGAACGGGTTTGGGGCGGCCGTAAACTGCAGGAGTGGCTCAACCGTTCATTGCCCAGTGATCAGCCGTTTGGCGAAAGCTGGGAGATGGTTGATCGGCCGGAAGCTCAAACCGTGATTCGCGCAGGAACCTTTGCCGGATTTACCTTGGGCGAGTTGTGGGAGCAACGGCGGGCCGAGATTTTTGGTGCTGGAGCCTCGGGGGATCGATTTCCCCTTCTCCTCAAGATTCTGGACGCAACCCAGGATTTGTCGATCCAGGTGCATCCTCCGCAGTCAGCGGCGAAAGCTCTGAATGGCGAACCGAAGACGGAAATGTGGTATGTCGCTCACGCGATGCCCGGTGCGAAACTCTACGCGGGCCTCAAGAGCGGTGTGACTCGGGAAGAGGTCGAGGCTGCGATTCAAGATGGCAGCCTCGCGGACAAAGTTCACGAGATCGAGGTCAAAACCGGCGATTGTCTGTTCATTCCAAGTGGCCGGATTCATGCAATTGGCGCGGGCTTGCTGATTTACGAAATTCAGCAGAACAGCGATACTACTTATCGGGTCTTCGATTGGAACCGAACCGGGTTGGATGGCAAACCCCGCGAACTTCACGTGGAGGAGTCCCTTCAGAGCATTGATTTTGAAGACATCGAGCCTGGAGTTGCCATTCCCAGTGGAAACACCTTGGTCGAATGCGAGTACTTCAATGTCGAAAAATGGGAACTCAAACCCGGTGAGTCGCGAATTGCGGGGGGATTGGGCGAATTTGCGATCATCACGGTGATTCAGGGGCAAATTCGATGTGGGGAGCACGTTTTTGGGCCCGGCCGCTTTTTTGCGATCCCCGCTTCGGCGACAGGGGAACTGACGCTTGAATCGTGCGGCAGCAAAACTGCGGGAATCCTCCGGACAAGCGTTCCCGGGGCGGGAACGACCTCGATTTCCGGAGAATTCGTGAGTGGGCACGAGGGATTCTATCGGCAGCTCCGGGATCGCGTTTCAGAATGGGCTGCGACCAAAACCGGACTCAGTCACCGTTGGCTGGAATACATTCTGATGGTCCCGGACTTCTTTCACCTGCTCACACGACTGCTCGCTGATCCGGATGTTCCTTCCAAACACAAGGCGGCGCTCGGCGGGGCAATCGCCTACTTTGTGCTTCCATTCGATGTCGTTCCGGAAGGTTTGCTGGGGCCAATCGGTTATCTTGATGACTTGGCGCTCGCGGCTTTCGTCATCAATCGCATGATGAATGACGTTGAGCCTGAAGTTGTGCAGCGAAATTGGGCCGGAGAAGGGGACGCTTTGGAACTGGTTCGCGTCCTGCTCGACAAAGCCGATAAGATGGTTGGCAGCGGACTTTGGGAGAAGGTGAAAAGCAGCTTGAAGGTGTGAACGATATCGAGCTCTTGCGCAAGAAGCTGTTGGGCTTCCCTGAGACGACCGAGGAAACGCCCTTTGGTCCCGAACATCTGGTCTACAAGGTCGCGGGAAAAATGTTTGCGACGTTGAGTCCGGATGAAGTTCCGGTCCGGATGAATCTCAAGTGTGATCCCGATCGTGCGGTGGAACTGCGCGACGAGCATGAGGCGATCGAACCTGGATATCACATGAACAAGCGCCATTGGAATACCCTCAAGCTCGATGGATCGCTTGGGAATGCGTTCGTGCTCGAATTGATCGAGCACTCGTTCGACAGGGTTCTCGCCGGACACTCCAAAGCCGTTCGAGTTCGGATTGGGGAGCTACTTGGCTGAGGTTGACGGACTGACCGGGTGGTCGATTTCGGCGATTTTCGCCTGAAGGTTACGAATTTCCGTCTCGAGCGCGGAAATCCGGGTTTCGCTCCCTCCACTCGCCCGCAGCGACGCCAGTTCTCCGCTGGCCCGTTTCAACCGCGCGAGCATCGCAATGCGTTGTGTTTCGGACTCTTTTCCAATCGCGGTTTCAGTGGCCGCGACCTGGGCTTGAGCAGAATCAAGTTTTGCGGCGATTTGGGACTCAACCTCCCGGGACATGGCCCGAACCTCCTCTGCCTCGCGGTGAGTTTTCAGGGCGAAAAACGCCGTTCCCGCTGCTAGCGCGAGTGTAACGCAGATAAACGTGATGGATTGGCGCCCGTTCATGGGCTGGATTTCAGAGGGCCGGACTGAAGTCTGGTTTTGGGGTGTTGGGGCCGTTTGGTGGAAGTTGCGGTTTTTTGACGAATTCAGCATCGATTTCACCAGTCAGCGACTCAAGAAAGGCCGTGATGTCGGCAATTTCACCGTTGGTCAGTGTTTTCCCCAGCTGATATTCCGCCATCATCCCGACCGTCAGCGGCAGACTGTTGATCGAGCCGTCGTGCAGGTAGGGGCCGGTTTTGTCGACATTTCGAAGGCTGGGCACTTTGAGGAAATAATCTTCCGCTGCGTTGCCGGTGAGGGCGCCTCTCCCCTTGTCGGTGAGCGCGGGCCAGGGTTTCACCAAGCCGAGCTTTTGGTAGGTCATGCCGCCGACCAGGGGGCCCATGTGGCAGGTGATACAACCGGTTGAGATGAAGGTCTGGAGTCCACGCTTCTGGGCTTCCGTGAGCGCTTCGTCATCGCCCTCCACGTAGTCGTCAAAGGGGGCGGGCGTCACCAATTTCCGTTCGAATGCTCCGATCGCTTTGGCCATATTGTCGTAAGTGACGGGATCGTCCTCGCCGGGGAACGTCTTGGCGAACTCTTCGACATAACCCGGAATCGACTTCAAAACGGTGACCACATACTCCTCACTGGGCATTCCCATCTCTCCACCAGCCAGAACCGGGCCCTTGGCCTGTTCTTCGACATCGGGAGCCCGTCCGTCCCAAAACTGGGTGAGGTGACCGGCGGCATTCAATACCGTAGGCGAGTTTCTGCCGGTCCGGTGCTCCAGATGACCGATGCTGAAGTCGAGATTGTCGACACCATAGGAGGCGAGATCATGGCAGGAATTGCAGGAAATTTCCTGGGCCTTCGACAGTCGTGGCTCGTAGTAGAGCTTCCGGCCCAGATCAATTTTTTCTTGGGTGAGCGGATTCTTCTCCGACTCAAAAACTTCGGGCAATTTCCCGAAGATCGCGAGTTGAGCCCGGTTCACATCCTGGCCAAACAACGGACTTACGGTGAGAAGGGCGAAGAGTAAAATGGAGGTGGCTTTCATGCGAAGTTGGGATAGGAAGACGTGGATTCGTTACCCGTCAAGTGCGCATCCCGGCTTAAGGGAAATCCGTAAGGAAATACGAAAATTCACCATCGCGATTTGCCGATTCCAAGGAGGATTCTCGAAGGGAAGGGAACGAGAGGCGTCTCAGCTATCACCGATTCGTGGGATGTCAGGGGTTGCGAATTGTTCATTTGCCACCATGATTCAACCTCTTGTGCGATGGCTTCGAATTAGCCTCTACTTTCTGCCTCTCCTCCTGATTGTGCTGGCCTACTACTTTGTCGCCAGCATGGCACGAACGGAGCGCGAAGCCGTGGACCCGGATGCCATCACCTTCGCGATTACCACCGTCCCGATTGGAATTGATCCACTCACGCAGCAGGACCCCATCTCCGAGGAAATCGAAAGTCTGCTGTTTGACCGGCTGCTCGGTCGATCGCCAGAGATGAAACTGGAGGGGCGACTCGCGGAAAATTGGAGCTATGGATCAACGGCGCGTTACTTTTTCCGCAGTCAGGAACACCGGGATCACTGGTTGAAGGAATTGGGAAATGCCAAAGCACGATGGCACGGGTGGGGAATCGAACGGATTTCGCCG
>TARA_R110002096_G_scaffold377058_2_pt1 | contig 34779 bp, 34 predicted proteins | sample TARA_R110002096 | Tara Oceans TARA_R110002096 (sample SAMEA4397295) | marine metagenome | biome: Polar Biome; feature: [DCM] deep chlorophyll maximum layer (ENVO:01000326); material: water (ENVO:00002006), including particulate matter (ENVO:01000060) such as... | depth 35 m
GCATAAGTGCTTTAAGTCACTTATGTGGCCGTATTTTTATTTACATGGCTTTAAATAGTGCTTTTGCTCACCAACTACGCAGGTTACGCAACTCTTCGTTGCGCCGTACGATGCTGATGCCCATATCAGTCAACGCATGGGCGTCCAATTTTTTCAGGCTTTGGCGTTGGCGGTGTTTTTCATTCAATTTAACCAACGAACGGATTGGGCGAAATGACAGGCGTGCGCGTGCTTGGGATGTATTTGAGATTGTGTTCAACATAAGAGTACCTTTCCGATTGGTTATGAGTGAAAGACGTTTCATCAACTTTCTTGATATATATGCGTATTCAGGTTAAATAAGTAAAACGAATGATTGTTCATTTTATCATCAAGGATTGTGATATGCCGCGAAATCTAGATTTAACCGCTTTGCGGTCGTTTAAAACTGTGGCCGAGGTGGGTGGTGTCACCCGTGCGGCGGGGCAACTACATTTAACACAGTCGGCTGTGTCGATGCAGTTAAAGCGCCTTGAGGAAAGTATGGGGATTGAGTTGATGGATCGATCCGCGCGTCAGATCGCCTTGACGCCGCAGGGTGAAATATTGCTGAGCTATGCGCGGCGGCTGTTGGCGTTGAATGACGAAGCATGGGGGCGGTTGACGGATTCCGGATTTGAGGGGGAGATTAATTTTGGAGTGCCCCACGACGTGGTTTATCCTCATATCCCGCATGTCTTGCGCCGTTTTGCGGCCGAGTATCCCAAAGTGAAGTTGAATTTGATCTCTTCTTATACGGCGTCACTTAAGGCGGATTTTGATGCGGGGAAGATTGACGTGATTATGACCACCGAACCAGGTGGGCCTGTGGATGTGGAACCATTGGTGCAGGAACGTCTGGTGTGGGTTGGTGCGCGTGATGGGCGTGCATGGAAACAACGCCCCATTCGGTTGGCGTCACACGCGGCCTGTGCGTTTCGCCCGATTTCACAAAAAGCGTTGGATGATGCGAATATCCCGTGGGAAATGGCGGTTGATAGTGACAGTTCAGAAACGGTCGAGGCGTCGTTGCTGGCGGATTTGGCTATCGAGGGGCGTTTGGCCGGGCGTATTCCCCTTGAGCTAGAGGAGATTGATCATGGTGGCGCATTGCCCGAAATGCCACTGTTTAATGTACACCTATATACATGTCCCGAAATCCAATCACCTTTGGCCGCGCATTTAGCCGAAATGATCCGCGACATATATAAGTAGTTACCAGTTTTTGGGATCGATTGTTTCAGGGCGGGTTACGTTCACGGGGTCAATCCAATGCAGGGCGTTGATTTGTGCGTCGCTCATACCGCACATTTTAAACAACGCAGTGCCCAAGTGGCCATTTTGGCGATCCGTTTGGTAATCGATGAACGTGACGCCATCCGATCCCAATGCATGTGTTAATTGTTCGCGTAATGCGACCCAGTCATCGGGCAGGTTGCGTTTTTGTTTATATCGTTTTGGCGCAAAGGCGCGATCGGGTTGGTCGGCGTATTGAAAGCGGTACAAGGAACGCAACCAATCCATATAGGTGCGAATGTAGAATACAAATTGGATGTCATGCCCCGCTGCGCGAAATGCGGACTGTATCAGGGGCAGGTATGACATTGCGCCACCATACAGGGGATTATATTTAAATCGGCTGGGCAGGGGCCCCAAAATATCCTCGTCACTCATCAATATATAATCGCCGCTGATGTCGCGTGCCAGTTCGGAGGCCAATTGCGCAATCAATGCTGTGGTGTCTTGCTCGCCCTTGGCCTGCAGCACGCAGGCCATCATCATCGCGCGAAACAGCGGATCACTCTTGCGAATGATCTGAACACCGCGCGGCAGGGTGTGGCGGTTTTCCACCATCATATGCTGAATATATGTCGTACCCGTTTTGTGTGGGCCAATATGAATGATGACTTTGCTCAACTTTTTGCCTTAACAGACCCAATGTCCGTTGGTTTTTATGCTGGCCTTTGTGCCAATGCTAGTCTAAAGCGCCAATAAATTCTTTCCCACAAAGGCCTGCTATCATGGATATGAGAAATATCGCAATTATTGCACACGTTGACCACGGTAAAACTACCCTTGTTGACGAAATGCTAAAACAATCCGGTATTTACCGCGAAAACGAAGCCACAACAGAACGTGCAATGGACAGCAATGACCTAGAACGTGAACGTGGTATCACGATTTTTGCGAAACCAACGTCCGTTGTATGGAAGGGCACACGTATTAATATCGTGGACACGCCAGGCCACGCGGATTTCGGTGGCGAAGTGGAACGTATTTTGTCCATGGTTGACGGTGTCGTTTTGTTGGTTGATGCGGCCGAGGGCCCGATGCCACAAACTAAATTTGTAACATCCAAGGCATTGGCGCTGGGCCTGCGTCCAATCGTTGTTGTGAACAAAGTCGACAAACCAGACGGCGAACCAGATCGTGCGTTGGATGAATGCTTTGATTTGTTTGCCAACCTTGATGCGTCTGACGATCAGTTGGATTTCCCAAATATGTATGCCTCTGGCCGTTCTGGCTGGGCTGATATGGAATTGGATGGCCCACGCAAAGACTTGTCAGCCTTGTTTGATCTGATCCTGCACCACGTGCCATCGCCTGCGCAGATTTCGCGCCGTGACGAGAAATTCTCGATGTTGGCGACAACATTGGGCGGTGATCCATTTTTGGGTCGCTTGTTGACGGGGCGCGTTGAAACGGGTCGCCTTAAGGCAGGTGAAACAATCAAAACGATGACACGTGAAGGTGAATTGATCGAAAACTTCCGCGTCACAAAAATCTTGGCGTTCCGTGGCTTGTCACAACAAGCCATCGACGAAGCTGAAGCGGGCGATATTGTTTCCATTGCCGGCATGAGCAAAGCAACTGTTGCGGACACATTGTCTGACTTATCGATCACAGAAGCAATCCCAGCACAGCCAATTGATCCACCGACCATCACAGTCACCTTTGGTATCAACGACAGCCCATTGGCGGGTCGTGACGGTAAAAAGGTACAATCGCGGGTTATTCGTGAACGCCTGATGAAAGAAGCTGAATCAAACGTTGCAATCGAAGTATCCGACACCCCAGGTGGCGAAGCGTTCGAAGTTGCGGGTCGTGGCGAATTGCAGATGGGTGTTTTGATTGAAAACATGCGCCGTGAAGGGTTCGAGTTGTCAATTTCACGCCCACAGGTGTTGTTCAAAGAGGTTGATGGCCAACGTATGGAGCCAATCGAAGAAGCGACAATCGACGTTGATGACGAATATTCAGGTGCTGTGATTGAAAAACTGACAGGTGGCCGTAAGGGCGAGCTGGTTGAGATGCGGCAAGTGGGTGTTGGCAAAACACGTATCGTGGCACACGTGCCTGCACGTGGATTGATCGGTTATCATGGCGAGTTTTTGACGGACACCCGTGGCACAGGCGTGCTGAACCGCGTATTCCACGGTTGGGCACCATTCAAAGGTGCGATGCCTGGTCGTCGTGCAGGTGTTCTGATTTCCATGGAAAACGGACAATCAGTGTCCTATGCGATTTTCAACCTTGAGGATCGCGGTCGTTTCTTTATTGGCGCACAAGAAGATGTTTACCAAGGTATGATCCTTGGCGAGCATAACCGCGAGAACGATTTGGAAGTGAATCCGCTGAAAGGTAAGAAGCTGACCAACGTGCGTGCCTCTGGTACTGACGAAGCTGTGCGCCTGACAACGCCGATCACATTGTCATTAGAAGAGGCGATTGCCTATATTGACGATGATGAATTGGTTGAGGTGACACCGACATCCATCCGGATGCGTAAACGCTATCTGGATCCGAATGAGCGCAAGCGCCATGCGAAGTCAATGAAGGGATAAGCACCCCATTAAGTTGATTCCTTTTTGGGCTCTAAAATTAGAATTCAGATAGATTATCGATAAAAAACATCAAAATTGGGCTAAAATGGCCCATTTTTACACACCTGTCTTTTTGGACATATCCTTGTAGTTTATTGTTTGATAACAATCTCTTAAGTTGTTTTTTCGACCTAAGTGACCTTACGTCACTTAGGTAAAATTTAATTAAGGTTTCTTGTATAACTAGTTCAACAGATAAGGACCGTTAAACATGAAACATGAAGTAGACGTTCACGTAGGAAAACGAATTCGCCACCGCCGTTGGATGGTTGGAATGACCCAACAACAATTGGCACAGGCCGTTGGAATAAAGTTCCAGCAAATCCAAAAATATGAAACAGGAATGAATCGCGTCAGCGCGTCTCGTTTATGGGATATTGGTAAATCAATGGAGGTGCCTGTCAGCTTCTTCTTCGAAGGTTACGAAGATGGGGAAACTGAAAACGCTCCGACAACGCAAAAACCAAGCAGAATTAACGGTGATTTATTGGCCGATAAAGAAGCATTGGAATTGGTACGCTCTTATTACGCCATTCCAGAAACACAGCGTCGGAAACTCTTTGATTTGGCGCGGGTGCTTAGCAGTACTGCTGCCTAAGGTTGACCAAAACAGTTCTATGTGAAAAGCCTCGTTCAACAATTGTTGAGCGGGGCTTTTTTCGGCCTGCACTAATCGGGGTCAAACATGAAATTTACTTTGGATACGCAGACTGAAATCCGAACCACGGCACATGAAATGGCCGATGCAGGCCGTCCGATCGCGCTGAAATATTTTCGCACTGACAAGCAATCCATCGAAAACAAATTGGATGCAGGATTTGATCCTGTGACAATCGCCGATAAGCAGGTGGAACTGGCCTTTCGTGATGTATTATCCAAGCGCCGCCCAATGGATGGTATTTTGGGCGAAGAGTTCCCCGCCAAAGACAGCCAATCAGGCCTGACATGGGTTTTGGATCCAATTGACGGCACACGCGGGTTCATTTCGGGCACACCCACATGGGGGATGTTGATTGCCCTGCATGATGGTGAGCGCCCGGTGTTTGGCATCATCGATCAACCCTATACAGGCGAGCGATTTATTGGTGGGTTTGGTCAGGCAGTTTTGCAACGTGGTGATAATGTGCGCGATATTTCAGTGCGGGCATGTTCCACGCTGGCGCAGGCGACGTTATTTTCCACCATGCCTGATATTGGCAATGTATCCGAAACTGCCGCGTTCAACCGCGTCAGTGATGCGTGCAAATTAACCCGCTTTGGCATGGATTGTTACGCTTATGCCCTGTTGGCGGCGGGGCAAATTGATTTGGTGATCGAAGCGGACTTAAACCCTTATGACATTCAGGCGCCAATCGCATTGGTAAAGGCCGCTGGAGGGATTGTCACAAATTGGCAGGGTGGTTCAGCGGATCAAGGTGGCCAAGTGATCGCCGCGGGTGATCCAGTTGTTCACGCGGCGGCCATGGCGTTGTTAAACGCTTGATCCCAACAGCGTGTCGATTTTGTCCCAGATACGTTCTGTGACTTCGGGTGTTTCGATCAACAATTCATGTTGCGCGCCGTCAAATTCAATCAATTCACCAGACTCCCAAAGACGCATGACTGCGTGAATGGCGTGTTGGCTGACGATTGTGTCCTTGGATCCCACAAAACACAAGTTCGGGATTTCTGGCAGAGGTTTTTGGCGCAGTTTACGGGTATCTTTCAGGGCTTCGTTAACCCACCCAACTGATGGGCCACCCACTTCTAAACTTGGGTGCGCTGATAATTGTTTTTCACGCAGCTCAAATTCGGCCGCATTATTGGTCAGGTTATTCCCATCATATTCGGTGGTGAACGAGGCGTTGCGGATATTGGTTGATGGTACCAAGCGTCCGCGTTGCGTATAACGGCCAACTGTACGGGCATACTGTTTGATCATCCAATCACTGATGCCGTTCACCGCAATATCCCACATTGGCGCGGAAAAAATTGCATGTGAAACTTTCATACCACCTTGGATCGCACGCAATCCAATTGCACCGCCCATTGAATGCGCCAACAGGATAAATTTATCCGGTAATTGCTGATCTTCGACGAATTTCAACAACTCGGCGACGTCCAATTGATAATCTTTGAAATGATTAACATGACCCAATGTTGGGCGATCTGATATCCGATCCGATAACCCATGCCCGCGCCAATCAATCGCCGCCACGCTGTACCCACGATCCAGAAAGTTTTGGATTGTAGGACCATATTTTTCGATGAATTCGGTGCGACCCTGAAAAATCAAGACCGTGCCGTTGTCGCCGCCTTTCCACGCGGCGACGCGCACGCGCACACCGTCGGCACAGGTGCGATATTCGAAAATACCACCCGCCGGTGCGCGTGCAATATCACCAAAGAAGGGTGCGCTTTGCATCAGCCTAAAACACTTCCTAATTTCATGGCCATCGACATGTCGCCGTCCACGGCTAATTTACCTGACATGAATGCGCTGGTTGCGTTCACGTCACCGGTCAGGATGCCTTCGAATGTTTCGGCATCTGATGTCATTGTGCATTCTGCATCGGCGTCACTGGCGCTGGCGCCATTTTCGTCGATAACAATGCTGCCCTCGTCGGTGATGTCGATCTTGATCGAGCCATCAAAGCCGTCACCAGCCAATTTTTCGTTAATGGCCGTTACGGCCTTTTGAATTACGTCGCTCATATTATACTCCCGAAAGATTTTTGTGCCCTTCCTTTTGGTGGGCATCGTGGTAATCTGGTGTATAGTAGAAAGGTCATCACTATGGGTAGATTATTCAAGTTAATTGTCGTGGCGTCAGTTGTGATTATTTTTCAAATAAGTGAAAATAGTCACGCTTTTGCGCAAACTGCCACGCTTGACGACTTGTTTGAGCAACTTCAAACCGATGAATCCGCAAATTTGGAACGCTTAGAGCGGAAAATTTGGCGCGAATGGCGACGTTCGGGATCTGATTCTGTAGATTTTCTGTTGGAACGGGGCATGGACGAAATGTCGAATGGCAATTATCGCGCCGCTGTTGAACATTTTACCGCCGCGATTGATAACGCGCCTGATTTTGCCGAAGGTTGGAATATGCGTGCCACGACGTATTTTATGATGGATGAATTTGGCCTGTCAGTGGCGGATATTCAGGAGACGCTGCGGTTGAACCCACGCCATTTTGGCGCGATGGGTGGGTTTGGGATGATTTTAGAGCGGACCGAACGGCCAAGTCAGGCGTTAGAAGTTTACAAAAAGTTACTGAGCGTGCATCCCCGTAGCAAAGATGCCCAAGCGGCAGTCGCACGTTTATCAGAGTTGCTGAAAGGCACCGCACTTTAAGGCCAAATATGCCCATTCTTCCGACCCGCTTGGCCGCTATCCTTGGCCCAACCAACACGGGCAAAACCCATTACGCCATTGAGCGTATGCTGGCACGCCGCAGTGGTGTGATTGGCCTACCACTGCGCCTGTTGGCACGTGAAGTTTATGACAAGGTTGTGGCATTGCGCGGCGCGAATGTCGTGGCCTTGGTGACGGGCGAGGAACGCATAATTCCCGCAACGGCCAAATATTGGGTGTGCACAGTTGAGGCGATGCCATTGGATATTGGCGCGGAATTTGTGGCTATTGATGAAATTCAATTGTGTGCCGATCCCGCACGCGGTCATGTGTTTACAGATCGCCTGTTAAATATGCGCGGCACGATGGAGACGTTGTTTTTGGGTGCCTACACCATGCGCAAGGTGATTGGGCAATTGATCCCCAATGTCGAATTCATCACCCGCGATCGTTTTTCAGAACTGGAATACACTGGCGCAAAAAAAACGTCCCGCATGCCCACACGCAGTGCGATTGTGGGTTTTTCGGTGGATAGTGTTTATGCCAACGCCGAATTATTGCGCCGCCAAAAGGGCGGCGCGGCGGTGGTAATGGGGGCGCTGTCGCCCCGTACACGCAACGCACAGGTTGAATTATACCAAAACGGCGATGTGGATTACCTGGTGGCGACGGATGCCATTGGTATGGGGCTGAACCTGGACATAAAACACGTGGCATTTTCCAACTTGACCAAATTTGATGGGCGGCGGATGCGGTATTTGATGCCAAACGAGCTGGCGCAAATTGCGGGTCGGGCGGGGCGACATTTGAACGCCGGCACGTTTGGTGTGACGGGCGAGGCGGCGCCCATGGACGAAGAGGTGGTTTATGCGATTGAAAACCACATGTTTGCACCCTTGAAAAAGCTGCAGTGGCGCAATTCACGTTTGGAATTTGGCAGCACGAATGCATTGATGAATTCATTGGATAAATCATCCAACAACCCGTTGTTGATCAAATCCCAACCCGCCGAGGATTATCGCACGCTGACAGCATTGGGCACGGATGTCGAGGTGGCGGCGCGGGCATCCGATGGCCCATCGGTGAAATTATTGTGGGACACCTGCGGCATCCCCGATTTTCGCGGTGTCAGCTTTGCCGATCACACCACATTGGTGACGCGGATTTACAATTTTCTGCATGAAAAGGGTCATGTAGCCGAGGAATGGCTTGCGCAGAAAATTGCCAATATCGACAAACAGGGTGGCGATATTGACACAATATCCAAAAGATTGGCATTTATCCGCACATGGACCTACATCTGTCAAAGAAAAGGTTGGGTGCAGAACGAAAGCTATTGGCGCGAAGAGACACGTGCAGTAGAAGACCGCCTATCTGATGCGCTTCACAGTGCATTAACGCAACGATTTATCGACCGGCGCACATCCATTTTGATGCGCCGCTTGAAACAAAAGGAGAGCCTTGTGGCTGAGGTTGATACCAAGGGTGAAGTGACGATTGAAGGCGAATTCGTCGGCAAATTGAACGGATTTCGGTTCCAGATGGACAAGGATGCTACGGCAGAAGAGGGTAAAACCCTGCGCGCCGCATCCATTCAGGCACTACAACCTGAATTTAATTTACGCGCGGATCGCATGTATAATGCCCCCGATACTGAATTCGAATTCACCGAACAGGGTGGATTGATGTGGGGCGAATACGGCGTTGGTAAATTGATCAAAGGCGACGATATTTTGGCACCGCGCATTGATGTTTTCGTTGATGACGAAGCAGGTGCCGATGTGGCCGACAAGGTGCAAAAACGTTTGCGCCATTTCATGGATCGTAGAATTAACGCGGCGTTCGAGCCATTGATCGCCATGCGTGACGATGAAATGGTAACGGGCATGGCGCGTGGATTGGCGTTCCGCTTGATCGAGAGTTTGGGCGTGATCCCCCGATCCGTTGTTGCCAAAGATGTCAAAGAATTGGATCAGGACGGGCGTGGATTGTTGCGCAAACACGGCGTGCGTTTTGGTCAATACACATTGTTCCAACAACTGATGCTGAAACCTGCGCCAACGCGCTTACGCCTGGTTTTGTGGTCATTGTTTGAGGGTTTGGATGAGTTTCCAGAAGCGCCGCCAGCGGGTTTGGTGACAATTCCAGAATCCAAAGGCGCACCCAAGGGATATTACCCACGCGCAGGTTATCGTTTGGCGGGTGAACGCGCGATCCGCATTGATATGTTGGAACGTTTGGCCGATTTGACCCGTTCGCAGGACGTCAAAACGGGCTTTGAAGCCAACCCAGATATGTTGTCGATTTCAGGCACGACGCTGGATCAATTTGCCAACATGATGGAAGGCCTTGGTTTTGCCACTGAAAAAGGCGAGCGTGATAAGGTGAAACCTGAACCTGTTGATGGCGCAGAGGTTAAACCAGCCGCTGACGATGAGGAAACAACGGAAGTTTTCTATACCTTCAAGTGGGTGCCCAAGGCACGTCCCGTACGCCCTGAACAGACGCAAAAACCACGTGGCAAAGGCAAGCCAAGCGGAAAGCCAGCGGGCAATAAACCCAAACGTCATTCCGCGGCACCTGCCAAGAAGGAAAAACCGTTGGATCCCGATAATCCGTTCGCCGCATTGATGGCGCTGAAGGGCAAATCCTGAGTACGGATCGTATTGATAAATGGCTGTGGCATGCGCGGTTTTTCAAATCGCGCAGCCTGTCCGCCAAAATGGTGCGCGACGGCAAAGTGCGCATCAACGGCACCCGAATTACCAAACCATCCCATCACGTTGAAATCGGTGATGTTTTAACCTTCGTCACAGGTGAATGGATTCGGATGATCGAAGTTGCCATCATCGGAACACGGCGCGGTCCAGCCCCAGAAGCGCAAACATTATACATCGATCGTTCCGATCCACCACCCGTTCGGGAAATAATCCCATATAACCCCAAATATGAGGGAAAAGGTCGCCCCAGCGGCAAATGGCGTCGTGCGTTGCATTCTTTTTCAGATAAGCGGTCTTGATTGATCCGCCCACAGGCAATAGTAGGCGTATGATACTAAATTTTGGACGAATCTTATGACCTATATCGTCAATGATGCCTGCATCGCCTGTAAATACACCGACTGTGTCGAAGTATGCCCCGTAGATTGTTTCTATGAGGGTGAAAATATGCTGGTGATCCACCCCGATGAATGTATCGATTGTGGTGTTTGCGAACCAGAGTGTCCGGTCGACGCAATCTTGCCCGACACTGAACCCGATACCGAAAAATGGGTCGAGTTTAATCGCAAATATTCCGAAATCTGGCCAGTGATTATCAGCCAAAAAGAGCCGTTGCCAGACGCCAAAGAACGCGATGGCGAGACGGGCAAATTGGAAAAATACTTCTCGGAAAATCCGGGCGAAGGTGGCTGATAGGAATCAGTTGATAGTGCGCAATTTTTGGGGCTGGGCAGAGAATGCACCGGCCCCTTATTTTATTGGGCATAATGACGAAAATTACCCCGCTGGCATATCGGTCAATTTTGTGATATACTGTTGTCAGAACCAAGGAGTTTTCTGGCTGAATTATGATCTCAAATAACGCATTCTAATTCACCATTCCCCCCATTTATTGACCCTTTAACCACCTGTTATGGTGCGGGTTTTATATGGGGAAGCTTCGCAAACCAAAGGAACAGCTGATCAATGGCTAAGAATAAAAAATACGGCGACTTTCGGATTAACGATTTCGTGGTTTATCCCGCCCATGGCGTGGGCAAAGTCACTACGGTGGAGACACAGGAAATCGCAGGCACAGTCATGGAGTTGTTTGTGATCCTGTTCGAAAAGGACAAAATGACCCTGCGCGTTCCAACAGCCAAGGCAACCGCTGTCGGTATGCGCAATTTGGCATCGACAGAATTGGTCGAGAAGGCGATGAAAACCCTTAAGGGTCGCGCCCGTGTGAAACGCGCAATGTGGTCACGTCGCGCCCAAGAATACGAACAGAAAATCAACTCTGGTGATCTAATGTCAATCGCAGAGGTCGTGCGCGACCTGCACCGCAACGACGAAGAGCGCGAGCAATCCTATTCCGAGCGTCAATTGTACGAAGCGGCGTTGGAACGTTTGACACGCGAAGTGGCGGCCGTTGATGGCACCGACGAAGGTGTTGCAGGCGAAAAGATTATCGAAATCTTGGTTTCACGCGCTGGGTAAACCAAACATTCAAACCCCGTCCGCTGAATGTGGATGGGGTTTTATATTGCCAAAACCGTGGCAAACGCGGCCACCGATGCACATTTTTGCATCGCACCCAACACATCCCCCGTTTGACCACCAATTTTTGCATTTGCAATCAGGCCAACGATCAGGGCCGCCAATATGGCAACAAATAAAACCAATATACCCGCCCACCCCAACGTGATCACGGCGATGAGCAACGCCAGCACAATGGCGATTTGTACGGACAGGGCGGGCGGCGCACCCACACCCGCCGATAATCCAGATCCGCGTGCATTTGGCATCACAAACATTGCCAAAACCATCGGCAGGCGCGTGGCGGCGCCGATGCCCGCAAATGTCAGGATTGGACTGCCAAAAATTAACGCTTCGATTGCGGTGTATTCAGCCAGTAAAAATACAATCAAAATGACCGTACCGTAAACGCCGATGGCGCTGTCTTTCATGATGTCCAAACGGCGCTGGGTGGTTTGTCCGCCCCAAAATCCATCGGCGCAATCGGCCAAACCATCCTCGTGCATCGCACCTGTGAGTGCGATCATGGTTAACAGTGCCAAGGCCGCGGCCATCCCACTGGGCAACATCAACGCCATGGCGATGGTTAAAACCACGCCCGTCAGCGCGCCAATACCCGCGCCGACAATCGGATAGGCCCAAGTGGCGATGCCGTTGCGTGCACCTGCGCGGGCGTGATCCACAGGCACGGGCAGGCGGGTCAGCAATGAAAATGCCGCCAAAATATCATGTGGTTCGGGCAGATTGTTATTTTCAGTGTCGCTCATGATGCGCGGCCTTCGCAATTGGGATTTTATCTGCGTCTAAATGGCGTTAATAAGATGCAGAAATCAATCAAGAAGTGAACACCAGATGACCAAAGCCCCATTTGCCAGCCTTGCTGAATTCAAATCCGTCTTAATGGCGATGCCTATCGCGGATGCAAAAGCGGCCAGTGACGCAACGGATCGCAATGGACAATTGACCAAACCGCCGGGCGCATTGGGACGTTTGGAAGAGTTGGCCATCTGGTACGCAGCATGGCGCGGCGAAGCGGCACCAACGCTGAATGCCCCCCAAGTGGTCGTTTTCGCGGGCAACCACGGTGTAACCGCACAGGGCGTATCGGCGTTTCCCGCCGAAGTCACCGAACAGATGGTGATGAATTTTCAACATGGCGGCGCGGCGATTAATCAACTGTGCAAGGCGTTTGGTGCAAAACTGGACGTGATCGCGTTGGATTTAGATCGACCGACCAACGATTTTACCAGCGGCCCCGCGATGTCCGAGGACGATTGTGTTGCCGCCCTAACTGCTGGTTGGAACGCGGTCGATGACGCAGCGGATTTGTTTGTGGCGGGTGAGATGGGCATTGGGAATACGACCCCTGCGGCGGCGATTGCCACAGCGTTGTTTGGTGGTGATGCGGGTGATTGGGTTGGCCGTGGCACGGGTGTGGATGATACAGGGTTGCAAAACAAAGCACGGGTAGTGGCCGCAGGTTTGACGGCAAATCCATCCGCGATTGAGAACGGCTTGGAAACACTGCGATGCCTTGGCGGACGTGAATTGGCGGCAATGGCCGGTGCCATCGCCAGCGCGCGCGCCAAATCCATTCCGGTCATTTTGGACGGTTTTATTTGTACAGCCGCCGCCGCCTGTTTGGACAGCGCGGTTTCGGGATCGTTGGATCACTGTGTTGCGGGTCATCAATCGGGCGAAAACGCCCACAAAAAAATGTTGGCACGTTTGCACAAAGAGCCATTGTTGTCATTGGGATTACGTCTGGGCGAGGGATCGGGTGGTGCGTTGGCGATTGGCGTTCTTAAGGGCGCAATCGCGTGTCATTCGGGCATGGCAACATTCGCAGAAGCAGGTGTTTCAGACGCATAAATTTCACCATCCTGTACGGGTAACAACCACGCCCACGGTGGACATAATAATGCGCAAGTCCAGCGGCAACGAAACCGTTTTCTGATAGGTCACATCCATGGCAACACGCGCGTCATAACTGACGGTGTTGCGACCATTGGTTTGCCATATGCCCGTCAAACCTGGACGCATGGACAGGTAATGTTGGGCGCTGTCACCGTATTTTTCCAACTCTTCAATCACCACAGGACGTGGGCCGACAATGCTCATATCGCCTTTCAAAATGTTCCACAGTTGTGGTAATTCGTCCAAACTTGACTTGCGTAAAAATTGGCCAAAGCGTGTGATACGCGGATCATTGTTTAACTTATTACTGGCCGCCCATTCACGGTGTGAGTGTGGGCATTTTTCCAATAATTCCTTCAATAAAACGTCGCTGTTTACGACCATTGTACGCAACTTCCAACACTGGAATAATTTCCCCCCTTTGCCTACACGTTGCTGTGCATAAAATGGCGACCCGCCAGCGGCTATATTCACGACTGCCAACAATCCGATCAACACAACTGCCACAGGCGCGGCAATCAAAACCATCCCTAAATCCAGAGCACGTTTGGCATAATTTTGGTAAAAATTGGAAGATGGCAAATCGTAATGAATGCGTTTGACAGCGTTGATTTCGGTCAGCATATATTTAACCTTCTGTCGATAAGTGAGCGTGAAACATGGTTAAAAAATTACCTACATTTGTTCACAAAACCTTAATTGTCGATTGGGAACTGAAATTAAAAATATTGTTAAGTGAATTCAAATAGTTGAATTTTGTGAAATTTTGGAACTTAACTTTTTAGTAACAATAATAAATACTTATTAACTATTTCTAACGTCAATTTTGCCATGGATGCCGCCACAAAACATCCCGAAGCCCAAAATATTAACACATGTTAACGCGCTGTTAAGCCTGTTCTTGCATGTTTGGTTAACGAGTAATTTAATGGGAGGATGCGCGTGGGAAATACGCCTGTGGATACGCCGACGGTATTGTCTGATCGCACAATCAACCGCATGCCATTTTGCACGTTGGACAAGGTGTTGATCGTGATCCCAACATTAAACGAACAGGCGCACATCCATGCCTGTATCACGGCGCTGTTGGATCAATCTGGTGCGGGTTTGATCGTTGTCGCTGATGGTGGCAGCACCGACAACACCGCCGCGATTGTGCGCGAAATTGCACACCAATTCCCCCAAGTGAAACTGTTGCACAATCCAGATCAAATTCAATCCGCCGCGATCAATTTGGCTGTTCAAAAATATGCGAATGACAGCGTGAAAATACTGATCCGTTGCGATGCGCATGCCACATATCCCGATGATTTTATTGCGCAGATTTTGAACGATTTCAGCGATCCAAAAATCGCCAGTGTCGTGGTGCCAATGGACGCGCAGGGGCAGGGTGGTTTTGCCAAGGCGGCCGCATGGATTGTCGACAGCATTTTGGGAAATGGTGGATCAAAACACCGTGGCGGGAATTTCACGGGATTTGTTGATCACGGTCATCACGCGGGCATGCGCATGGATTGGTTTCAATGCATTGGTGGCTATGACATCAGTTTTGACCACAATGAAGATGCCGAATATGACCTGCGATTGAAAAGCGCAGGTGGGCAAATTTGGATGAATGGCGCAATCCAAATTGGGTACGTTATGCGCCCCAATTTGGCGGGGCTGACGCGGCAATATTTTAACTATGGACGTGGGCGTGCGCGTACCTTGGTGAAACATGCAAAAACCCCGCGATTGCGCCAAAGCATTCCAACATTCAACCTCGTTTTGATAATTGTTTCCACCATTTTGAGCATGGTTTGGACAGTTTTTGCAATTTTACCGCTTGGATATTTGTCCGCACTTTTGTTGGTTTCCCTGTACGGCGTGTTGCGCCTGCGCGATTTTGCGGGGTTGTGGGCGGGACCTGCAGTGGGGGCGATGCATAATGCGTGGGCGATTGGGTTTTTGCGCCAATGCATTTGGGGTGACAAACATGGCCGATAATACCCGCCTTGATATCCTGATCTGCACATTTCAGCGCGACAGTTTGGAAACCTGTTTGCGATCTGTATTGGCGCAAACTGTGCCAAATGGCCTGACCGTTGGGATTATTGTGACCGATAATGCTGCCATACCGTTTGCGGCGAACATTGTTGCCAATATTGCGCGCTACAGTGCGATACCCATTCACTATATCCACGCGCCTGCCGCCAATATTTCCGTGGCACGCAATGCTTGTTTGGATGCCAGCCATGCCGATTGGATCGTGTTTATCGATGATGACGAGCATGCCCCGCAGGGATGGTTGCAACACCTGTGGGATGATGTGCGCGGACATGACGTGGTGTTTGGGGACGTTTTGGCGATCTATCCCGATCAGGCGCCTGATTGGATCAAGAACAGCAATTTTCACACAACGAAAATTGACCCAAAGGCGATCCCGATCAACACGGGCTTTGCTGGAAACGTGATTATCCGTTGGCGCGGGTCTGATTGGTTTAAACAGCGGTTTGATTTGGCTTTGGGCACATCCGGTGGCGAAGATACGGCGTTTTTCCACGCTGTTTACCAACTGGGTGGCAAAATGGGAGTGTCGCGGCGCGGTTTTGTTTGGGAACCTGTTCCCATAAGTCGTTTATCACTGCGCTGGTTGGTGCGACGGCGTTTTCGCGCGGGTCAATCATACGCGGGTATTGCATTGAACGCGCAAACACCGATCTCTTTAGCAATGGTATCCACAGCCAAGGCGATGTTCAGCGCGATTGCCACCCTTTGCCACCTTTGGCACCCGACACGGCGCGGGTTTTGGACGCTGCGGATGGTGTTCCATCTTGGCGTTGGATCGCACTGTTTTCGCGGATATGGGCGTTCCATTCAGGGGCAGGCATGATGAATATACTGATTTTCGCGGGCGACATGGCAGACACCGCGCAACAGCGCCGCATCGCCAGTTTGCACCGCTTGGGACATCACCCAAGGATTGTATCCTTTCGTAAATCTGCGATCCCGCTTGATCCATCGGTGGATCATCTGGACCTGGGTGAAATTCATCAAGGGCGATTGGGGCGACGCGCATTGCAAATCCTGCGATCATTGCCGCGTATTGTTACCTTTGTGCGGGCAAAACCCGCCGTGGATGTGACTTTGGCGCGCAATCTGGATATGGTTTATCTGGCGATGGTTTGTTTATGGATCAGTCGGCGCAAATCGCCCGTGGTTTATGAATGTTTGGACATCCACGGCATTTTCATGCGGGGTGGGATTAAACAACGCCTGTCGCGCTGGGCCGAGCGTATGGCGTTGCGCCGCATTGCCCATTTGGTGGTGTCCGCACCTGCATTTATCACGCAATATTTCGCGCCACTACAAGGTTACACAGGTGATTGGCGGGTGTTGGAAAACAAATTGTGGTTTGATGAAACACCTTCCCGTCCTACACCGACGCCACGTGACGCAAATCTGAATATTAGGTTGGGTTGGGTCGGCAATATTCGCTGTCAGGCCAGCATGGACATGCTGATGGCGGTGGCTGATCAACGCGACAATGTCGAAATTCACATCCATGGGCGTGTTCACGATCACGCGCTGATTGATTTTCACGACAGAGTCGCCCAGCGTGAAAACGTGACTTACCATGGGCCTTATGAATATCCAGATGGTTTAAAATCGACTTATGCAGAATGCGATTTGGTTTGGGCGCAAGATTTGTGGCAAACGGGTGCAAATTCAGATTGGTTGTTACCCAATCGCATTTACGAGGCCGCGTGGCATGGCTGTCCCAGTGTTGCAATCAGGGGCACCGCCACGGGGGACAAGATTACGCGAGATGGGCTGGGATACGCCGTTGGCCAGCCAAAAGCGCAGGCAGTGGTCGATCTGCTTGATATGCTGACGCCAATAAAGCTGATGCAAAAACGGTGCGAAATTTTGGCAAAACCAAATCACATATGCGTTCAATCGCACCAAGATGTTGCCAATGCCATCGTTTTGAAATCGTGCAATTTGCCGGATTTTATCGGCATCGGCGCGATGCGGGCGGGTACCACGACCCTGTATAATTATTGCGCTGGCCACCCCGACATCGGTGTTTCCAAGATCAAGGAAACGGATTTTTTCATTCAGCAGAAAAATTGGTACCGTGGCTTGCAGTGGTACAAATCCTTGTTTTCTGATCAGGCCAAAATTCGCGGCGAATTTTCACCCAATTACACCAAGGGAAGTGTTTTTGACGATGTGCCAGAACGTATTCATGCGCATCTGCCACAGGTCAAACTGATCTATATTGTGCGCAATCCTGTGGATCGGGCGGTGTCGCAATACACTCATTCCTTTTTGTCAGGTGCACAGTTGCCCGACCTACAGTCTCTGATCGGATCGCATGAATGGCGCCATCTTATTGACACCAGCAGTTATGCCAAACAGCTACGCAAATTCTATGCCCTTTTCCCGCCTGAACAGATATTAATTTTGAACTTGGAAACTCTTAAAAATGACCCACAAAAAGTGTTGTCACAGCTGGCGGCCTTCCTTGGGGTGGGCAATAATTGGAACACGGATGCCACGATGCGCGAAAACACTAGCAACAGCTTGGCGCGGTTGTCACCGCGTGCGTTGCGCATGGCCAACAGCGAGGGGGGAGCGTGGATCAAACCGTATCTGCCAACGCGTGCAAAACAGTGGATCAAGCGGGTGATGCGCAGGCGCGTCCCCCGCAATCCGCCCGTATTTGACGCCGATCTGAAAATGGAATTTTGGCACGCCTTGCGCGATGATATGACGGCGTTCGAGCAGATGACGGGGATTGCGTTCACCCCTCCCGTTACGGAAAAATCCCAGCCAATTTCAATTCTGAAAAGGAGTGCGTGATGCAATCCGATGAAACACTTGTTGATCTTTCGGCGATTTGGAATGTGTTGTGGGCGGGGCGTTGGCGTATTGTTTTTGCGACACTGATTGGTTTGGCAATTGCGGGATATTTGGCGTTCGTTCGGATCACGCCCAGTTACAGTGCCACATCTGTTTTGGTGTTGGAAACGCAATTGCAGAAAATCGAAGGCATTCAGGACATCGTATCGGATCTGCCCCTTGCAGGCCCATCGCGCGAGCTGGTCTTATTCACTGAACGCGAAGTGTTCCGCTCGCGTTTCTTGATGAACAGTGTCGTTCAATCCCTTGATTTAATGCAATTATCAGAATTCAAGCCACGTCAAAAACAGCCTAGTTATTTGGAATATATTTTCCCCAAACCGCAGATCGATCCGCCCGCCGATGCGTCAGTGCCCGATGTTGATTTTGCCATTGATCAGCTGTTAAAGCAGGTGCGCATTGAATTGGTTCCTAACAGCTATGCTTACCGTGTCACGGCCAACAGCGCCTCGGCGCAACTAGCGCAAGACATCTCTAATGCGGTGGCGCAACAATATATTCAGGCCCAATTGGATAACAAATCCAAAGCGACCCAACAGGCGACAAACTGGCTTGAAACGCGGGTCGGGCAATTGCAACGTGACGTGTCCCAAAACGAACAGCGCGTCAGCCGCTTTGATGCCCGCCTAGAGTTGTTGTCGGATCGCGATCTACAAACCCGCGAATTAAAATTGAAAGAATTGCGCGCCAGTGCACGCGCAATAACTGGACAGACCAGTTTCGTAAGTTCTGCAAATTTGACCGCCTCTGACATCACTGAAAATTTTAAATCCCCGCCCCAAGACGTTACCGATGTTTCCGTGCGTTCCGATATTTCAAGGGGGCTGCCAAAAGCATCGACCAAGGCACAAAATCGCCAAGAGCGTGAGTTACTATCGCTTAATCTGGCGATCTCAGAGCTGTCTGATGATATCGAAACCCAATCAAATGGGTTGCGCGAATTGGACCAAATGAAACGCGAGGCGGAGGCGTCTAAAAACCTGTATGAATTTTTCCTAACACGTCTGAAAGAAACTACAATTCAACAGGGCATTCAACGCCCCGACAGCCGCATGTTATCATTGGCTGTTTTGCCCAAAAACCCATCCTCGCCAAACAAGCCATTGATGTTGATGTTGGGTGTATTGTTTGGCGGATTAATTGCCGTGGTTTGGTTATTCTTGCGCCACGCAACGCGGCGCACATTTTTGACGGCCTCCGAATTGGCAAGCGCAACGTCATTGCCGATATATGCCACCATTCCCCGTGGCCATGCTCAACGAAACACGCGTGCGCTCAACGAAGCTGTGCGAAATTTGCGGACACGAATTATGGTAGGGTTCTTGCCTCAGTCACCACAAGTCATCATGTTCACGGCAACATTTCAAGACGAAGGAAAATCCAGAACAGCACAATCGTTGGCGCACCAGATGGCGTCGCTTAACAAGAGGGTTTTGTTTGTGAACGCAGACTTGCGCCGTGGTGAATATCTAGTCGGGAAAAATGCGGATACGGATTTTGGGCTGGCCGATGTGTTGATGGATAGCGTTAACTTGGATCGGGCAATCATTCCCAATGCGGATCAGGGAATTGATATGCTGCACAGTGGAAAGTTAAGCCCAAACGCATCTGACATATTGACCAGCCCAGCGTTGTCGAAAATCATCGCGCAACTGCGCAAGCAGTACGATTTGATCATTGTTGATACCCCGCCTGTATTGCTGTTTGGGGACGCTGGTATTATTGCGCAACACTGTGATGCAACGTTGTATTGTGTTCGCGCAAATGTCACATCGTGCGATGATTTGAACCAGGGGTTGGCGTTACTGTCGGATATGAAAACCCCCGCAACCGGGTTGATTTTGACCCATTATGATCAACGCACCCAAGCCGGAAATCGATTGCAACGCGCCCAAGATCGATACGCAAATACCGTCGCGATGCCATGACCACAGGTGCAGCTGTTTTCACGACCACACAGAATGTGGAGGGGCGCGGCATTCGGTGGTCGACAATTACCATCACCCTTTGTGCCTTGTTGTTTTTTACCATGCTGGATGGGTTCGCACGGTTCGGGCGGGTGCCGTCATTGGTTTGGATGGCCGCGTATATCGTCGTTTTTGCCACTTTCATCCAGCGTCCGGCGTACAGTTTGAATATAATTCTGCGGGCATGGCCAGTGTTTTTAATACCCGCCCTTGCCCTGCTATCCACATTTTGGACGGCCGCACCGATGCGCACACCATTGGCGGCGACACAATTGTTTATGACCGTCCTGATCGCGACCCATATTGCGCGCGCATTTACAACCCGTCAGGTCATGCTGGCACTGTTTTTGGGGCAGGCGGCAGGCTTGGTGATATCAGCCTTGAATATCGGTGTTGGCTTTATGCCGGCGCATAATCCAATTAATGGAACCCTGATTGGGATTTACGGCCATAAAACCGCCCTTGGGTACAGCGCAATCCTGAGCAGTTTCGCATTAACCGCATGGCTGGCCTACGACGGCAAAGAAGTGTGGGGCATCGGGTACGCCATATTGGTGTCGCCGATGGTGTTTCTGTCACAATCCTCGACGGCCATGGCAGGTTACAGCGCCTTGGCCATGCTTTGTGCGTTGCTATTCTTGCGCCGCATGCCGTCCCTTTCGGCACGACGTTTTCTGTTTGGTTTTGCCATGATCGTAATGGTGGGGACATTGGTTATGGCCATTAATTTCACAACGCTTTCCGCCACGTTTTTGAATGCGATAGGAAAAAATACAACCCTGACAGGGCGCACTGTTTTATGGGATATGGCCATGACAACATGGGGCGAGAATCCGTTTTTAGGTGTGGGGTTTGGCGCATTTTGGCAATCGGATGTCTATGCGTTGGATGTGTCATTTGTGCATGCTTATGTGGATGATCGCGTGGATGGGTTTCACAATGCCTTTTTGGAATCCGCTGTGGCGTTGGGGGCGTTAGGAATCATATTGTTGATTGCTATGGTTGTTATTCCACTGATGCGTTTGATGTACGCAGTTTTTGTTTATCTTTCGTTGGATGCGATGATTTGGTTGTCGTTGTTGGTCACGTATATCTGGGTTGCTATGATGTTTCAGGACGTGGGATTTAAACAACATTCGGGAAATTACGTGTTGCTGACGTTGTCCTATTTGTTCGCAAAATCACGGGCATAATCCCAAAACGCAATTTCATGCACCATTATGGCGCGCAAGCGTTCCAGTTGTGCATCACGCACGCTTTTCACAGCAGTTTGCGCTTGGTTATAACGTGGAATACGTGGGCGGATGCCAAAAACCGATTTATAATCCGCGGCAAACCGTGGCAAATCATCCAAAAACCCGATAACGGCGAATTTTTGCAAGGTCGCCATGGATTTTTTCAATGCGGCGGGCTCGTCCGCAGCACTCAAAACTGGTGTGCCGCTGAAATACCGCAGGAACGTCAAACCGTGCGCGCGAGAGATGGCATTGTCCAAATAGGCGTCAAAGTCATCCGTAATCATGCCAGATTGTACCGAATGGGCGAAATTTGAAATGACCCGCGCAATGGGGTCACGCAAAACCGTTACGTATTTATAACGAGCACCAAAATGCTTGTCTGCGCGGTCACTGAACAGGACATGCCCATGAATCATCCGTGTGTTCCACGCCATGTGATTGATCAACATCTGTGCGCGAAAGTCGTAAACGTTTTTGCTGTTTTCCAAATCATCATGCTGACGATCCAGCGCATCCACATCGTCGTGATAAATCGCCATGGCGCGGCGGGTTGCGTTGGCATCAATGACACCAACGCGCTGTTGAAGGGGCACGGTTGCATACAATGCTTCGGCCACCGACGTGCCACCGCATTTCGGCAAATGCATGAAAAATACTGGATGTCTGATACCGCCCATCAGGGTTGAAAGGCCGCGACCGCCGTAGGTACGGAAACGTCGTTTCATGCGGAACGATGCGGATTGTGCCATCATGATCCTCCTTTGGTTATCTTGCCAAATGCGGCAAAAACGCTGGTGTTTAATCCCGTTTCACGATGAACTAAAAATACACCCGCAACTGTCCAGAAAACCCACGATATTAGAACCCCCATGGCGGCACCAATACCGCCGCCGCTGGCACCGCCAATAATCACACCTGCACATAATAATACCACCGCAATGCCCGCCAAAATGGCCAACAAGCTGGGGCGTTTAATCAGGGATAATATCTGTTGGGCGGGGCCAAAAATTGCCATCAAAATTGGGATGCCCAACAGAAGAAGAAATAGCGGCCTTGCGTCGATAAACGCAGGACCAAACAGCGCCAAAATATAGGGTGCCGCCAGAATAAAAATAGCCACAATAACCATGGTCACCCACAGACGGATCAAACCCGATTGATTTAGATACGCCTGTACCTGTGCGAGGTCATTCACCGCGAATGCCTGTGTAATGCGGGGCAGATAGCTTTGGTTGATTGCAATGATGCTAAAACTAACAAAGCCTATAATTTTCAATGCGATATCTAACAAAGCTACGTCAATATTCGATAACGTCAGTCCAGCCAGTAAAACCGAGAAATATTGATTAAATTCAATAAATAACACGCTGCTACCGATAATTGTACCCAGTTTGATCCACTGCTGCCATTCTGTGTACACAGCACCACCGTTACCGCCTTGGTGCAGCAGATTGTTCATCAGCGGGCGCAGGGATTTATACTGTAAAAACCCCACTCCGATATTTGCCACACCAAAGGCAATAAGCACCCAGAAAACGGGTGCTGAACCGACCATAAAGGTGATGCCAATAACACCAAACAAAAACAAAAACTGCCGCATAAAGCTGCGTGGGATCACAGCCAAAAACACTTTGGAAAACCCCATCGCCAAACCTGCAAAAATGCGCGTCAATCCAACCAAGGGTGCAACAATAATAGCGCCCAGATACAGCGGGGAAATAAATCCATTTTGCAACCAAATCCACAGCGCCACGGTAAGGCAACAAAGGGCACTCATGACCGCCCAAATACGAAAATTGAAACTGGCGTAATTGCGCGCTGACAACAAGTTGCCTTTGCGGATTGCCGCAATCATAAACCGTGGGCTGCCGGCCTCTATGTTCAAGGTGCAAAAAATGGACATGACCATGGTTAACGACAAGGCTTGGGCAATCAGCCCAAATTGCGCTGCCCCATAATAACGCGACAAAAGCAGGCTGGCCAACATTCCAGACACAGCGCCCGCAACACGGCACGCTACCAATATGCTGGGCATACGGAATAAACGCACCAGTTGAAAAATGCGCTGTGCATTCAATTTATTAGAATTGGTTCTCACAAGCCAACTATGCGCGGATTACACATCGTGTTCAATGTTTAAGGTTTGGTTTGGAGTCAGTTAAAAAGCGGTCTTAATTTGGGAGAGGTACAACCGCCGAACACGCCCCGCACCAAAAACGCGACCTTCCCACCATCTTTGACATTTCTCCTTTGATCCGCATGCCATGTGTGATCCACAATTAAAAATTTTGTAATACTAATGAATCGTGCTAATTTACATCAGATTCTGTTAGGGGAGCCAGTAAATGCGTATGAAAATATCACTTCTTGGGTTGTTCGCGGCGACTGCGATTGCAATGCCCGTTTCCGCTCAGGAATTCTATCTTGGTGCTAGCTTTTCATCGGCCTCGCACGACGCAATTGGCTCGGTGAGTAATACCGTGATAGGATCGGGCGATGGTCAAATTTTATCGGCTTTTGTCGGAACACGCGGTTCAGTGGGATCAAATGTTTTCCTCGGTGGCGAACTTCATTATTTGATGGGTTCGGGTTACTATAACGATGATGGTGGTGCGGCGCTGTCTGATGACGTCAAAATGGCCTTGTTTCGTGCACAAGTTGGATATGAATTTTCGAACTTTAGGGTATACGCTTTTGCAGGCATAGGTAAGGGCTCTATCGAAGAAGAAGGTTATCCCGAAAGGACTAAAGGGGACGTTAAGACATACGGTCTTGGTGTGGAAACCGATATTAACGAGCGGTTTGCCGTTAGGGTGGAGGCCGGAATGACGACTTTAAGTGGCCTCGATACATGTTGCGTTTACACCAATGCTGGCGAGGCGCCCATTGACATCGAAAACAGTACCGTCTCGATTGGCGCTCTGTATCGCTTTTAACGCTTTTGCTGAACCAACAACTCTTTTCGGCTTTTTCAAAGTATCACGATAAGCCTGCGTTCATTGGTCATCATGGTCACGCATTATCGTTTGCCAACCTAAATGACATCGCAGACCGTTTAGCAGGGCAGCTGTATGCGTTTGGTATTCGGCCAAACAGCAGAGTTCATATTGATATACAGGATGCAGAGCTAAAAATAGCAATGTGGCTTGCCGTTTGGCGATTGGGTGCTGACCTGTTGGCCGGTAATGCGTTAGATGTTTATGCCAAATTCAAACTTGCACCAGATTTGTCGATCACGGATCAAGATAACCCGCCCGATACAGCAATAAAGTTTGATGAAGCGTGGCTTACAAAAAAGCATGCCTATAAAGCGCAAACAGAACCTGGAACCATTTACTTTACCACCAACGCTACCAGCAGAGATGCGCATATTGTTGGCGTCGATGCTCAGTGTTTTTGGACAGACATTGAAAATTACCGAAACCTTCTGGGTCCTGCCAAGGGCACATTCTTCTTTTACAGTTCATTGGATTCATTTCGAACTTTCCGTGATGTTGTCAGAGCCTTCTTAGAAGGCCAAGCTGTCATCGGGCCCCATGCAAGTAATTCAGTTTGCTGGAAATCGATATATGAACAAGATGTTGCCGAAGTTTTCGTGGCGCCATTAATGCTTCGACATCTTTTGGATGCGTATAAAAACAACCCGCAAAACCACAAAATAAAACGCATTTTTGTAGCCAGTGGCACCGCACAAGTCGCCCTGCTAGAAGAAGCATCTGCATGCCTGAAGGCCGAAATAGGGCTGGCTTCGGGGGTCATGGAATGTAGTCTTTTTAGTTACTTGGTTTATAATCCCGAAACCTATCGAATGGGTCAAATCGGACAGATGCAAAATGGCATCGAAGCCCGAATTTTAGATGGGGATGGACAGATTTCCGACATAGATTGTACGGGTAGTCTGCAACTTAGGGTGCCGATCCAAAACAGGTTTCAAGCATATGTTAACGCGGATTCTGCATGGGATGCTGATGGGTGGTTTGGCACTGGGTTTAGAGCTGCGATTGACGTGGATGGCTGTATTACAAAACAAGGACGTGAAGACGATCGGATCAACTTGGGCGGTTTACGACTGTTCAGCGCGCAAGTTGAAGAGGTTGTCTTACAAATACCAGAAATTCAGCACGTCGCCGCAATTCGTGTTTTTGCAGATAATGGTGCCGAAACCCTTGGTTTGGCGATTGAGTTAAATTCACCATTATCGCCGTCTGCAATTGCGACGATAGTAAAAAAAGGGTTGCCTAGTGCAAGTGGGGTACAAGTTGCACTTGTCGAAAAATTACCAGTTAATGCCGCAGGAATACCCGACAGAAAACTAATCCAAAACCGATGGGCGGATATATTTGAGGCGAAATAAGACCCGAAATTTGGAGACATTGGGTATTTTTGCTTTTGTTAAGGGTAAATATGCCCCAACAGCATGACACGACTTTTTACAATCCATCAGAGTACAAAAACTTGCTGATCATTGATTTTATTGGAGGCGAGTACCGGAATCGAACCGGTGTACACGGATTTGCAATCCGCTGCGTCACCACTCCGCCAACTCGCCGTCCTATGGTGTGATATGGGCTATAGCAACGGTGTCAAACCTGCGCAACACGAAACGCGCAATTAATGAATCCCGCCTGTCATAAATATCGGCGCAAACTCGAACAATGAGATAAACCCAATTATTAAACTCGTCCACGACAGTTTCAGACGACGGATCAATACCACCGTTAGGATTAACACCATGCCCATCTCTATTGGGCCAACGATTGCGCCATAATGATCTTTGTCCCAATAACTTACTGGGCTGATGAAAAGCCAATCTGTTACGGGCCAAAAATGCGGACGCGCGTCGTCATTGTGCAACAGGAAATCAAACAACACATGCACCAATGCGGATCCAGCAAACACCTTTAGCCAATCGCGTTTTAACCACACGCCCAACGCCAAAACCACACCCCAAAGGAAAAACGAGTTATCGACCGCAAACACCTGTTGCCATTCAGGCGAGAAAAACTGGACGCCAAAAACGTACCCTGGGTCGTTCTGAACAATGAACAGACTCCATCCCACCATAAAAAACAAAGAAAGATCAGGGAAAAGCCCACCAATGATTGCGGCGGCGTTCACTTTGGGTTTATTTGGGCGGGCAAAGATGGCTGCGCCAAGTATCATATGTGCTGCTGTGTTCATAAATCCTGTATAAGGCAAGCAATGACAAAGTCTATCATGATCCAAGGTGCGGGATCGAACGTGGGTAAATCCATGATCGTTGCAGGTTTGTGCCGCGCCTTTGCCAACCGTGGTTTGCGGGTGATGCCGTTCAAGTCGCAAAATATGTCCAACAATGCGGCAGTGACGGCAGATGGTGGTGAAATTGGCCGTGCACAGGCGTTACAAGCGATGGCCTGTCGCACAGTACCCATGGTGGATATGAACCCCGTGTTGCTGAAACCTGAAACCGATGTGGGATCACAGGTGATCGTACAGGGGCAACGCCTGACCACAGTTCAGGCACGCGAATATGCCGCCCTGAAACCCACGCTGATGCCACGTGTATTAGACAGCTTTCACCGCCTTGGGGAACATGTCGATCTGATTGTAGTAGAGGGCGCGGGTTCGCCCGCAGAAACTAATCTGCGCGGTGGTGACATCGCCAATATGGGTTTTGCTGATGCGGCGAATATTCCGGTAATTTTGGTTGGGGATATTGATCGTGGCGGGGTGATTGCACAGATGGTTGGTACGCACAATGTGCTGCCTGCTGATGATTTGTCGCGAATTAAGGGTTTTATGATTAACAAATTCCGTGGTGATGTTTCCCTGTTTGATGAGGGTTTGACGGAAATCATTAACCGCACTAGCTGGACGTCGCTTGGGGTTTTGCCGTGGTTCGCGGATGCTGGGAAACTGCCTGCCGAGGATGCATCAGACATCAAACCAAAATCGGGCGGCCAAGGCGTGCGGATCGCAGTGCCACAATTATCGCGTATCGCCAATTTCGATGATTTGGACCCACTGTCGTGCGATCCCAATGTGTCTGTTGAAATTATCCCCGCGGGTCGCCCATTGCCACTGGATGTGGATATGATCCTGATCCCTGGCAGTAAATCCACCATTGGCGATTTGGCGTTTTTTCGCAAACAGGGCTGGGATATTGATCTGGCGGCGTATATCCGTGCAGGCGGGCAGGTGATGGGGATTTGTGGCGGTTATCAAATGTTGGGGCGTGAAATCATCGATGCCGATGGCATCGAGGGGGCGGCGGGGATATATGCCGGCCTTGGCCATTTGGACGTGGTTACCCATATGAAGCCTGAAAAGCGTTTGGCACAGGTGACTGGTCATGAAATTACAACGCGGCATCCTGTGACTGGCTATGAAATCCATATTGGTGAAACTGACGGCGTTGATTGTGCAAATGCATGGTTGACTATTGCTGGTGCGGATCATGGTGCCGCGTCGCCCGATGGGCGGGTGCGGGGCTGTTATATCCATGGATTATTTGGGGCAGATGGGTTTCGAGCAGGTATTTTGGCTGACCTTGGTGCGCCGCACAGTGATCTGAAATACAGCGCAGTTGTTGAACAAACCCTACAGGATTTGGCCATACATATGGAAACCCACTGCGATTTGGATAGGCTCTTGGAAATTGCGGCGGATATTTAGCGGTTTAGTGCTGAACTTAACTCTTCGCGTATCAGTTGGCGAATTTTGCGGGTCACAGTGTAACCAAACGCGCCCTGCATCTCGTCTTTGACGATACTGGCAACGACGGCTTCCATACCGCCAGGTAACTCTTGGGCCAAATGTTCAGTAATCTTGCCACGTACCGTTTTTGAGACCTCCGCCTCGATGATTGTTGGCGCTAAACGTTCAACCAGTTGGTTGATTTGCGCAGGCCCAAATGTTGAAACGGCTTGGCTGACAAACTCTTCGCTGTTTTCTGCGAAGATATTCGCAATCCGCACTGGAGTGATTTCTTCGATCAGGCGTTGAATGCGATCAGGGGCAATATCGTCCACTGATCTTGCAGCGGCCTGCTCTGTCAGCAACAGTAGGTTGGATTTTGTGATGACGGGTTCAATGGTGGAATTTGCGGGTGTTACGAGTTGGCTGTCGTCAATGTCGGCAAATGCATTATCATCTGCGATGTCATCTTCGTTATGCAACGCCAAAGGTGCCTGTAACACCAACGGCTGAATATAGTCATGTTTGGGATCCGCGCGGCGTGGACCAGTTTGCGCCCTCATAGGCGACGGGCGAACGGGATAGGAAACTTTTGCATTACTATCATTGACGATTGTGTCGGTCACGCCGTCGGGCGCGTCAGAAATGACGCGGCGCAACGTGTTCGCTGTTGCCATAATACGGCGGGTAAAAAACGTATTACTCATTGCACTGCTTTCCTAGATTCGTTGAATGATACCTGAAAACAACTGTTAACACCAAGATGGGGCTTTGTAGTTAGTTATTTTTTGCGTCTTTTTTGCAATTTTTCTAACAAATTGATGCGTTTTAGTCCCAGTGGCGAGGCTTCGTTGACTACTTTGTTGTAATTTACCGCTGGATCGTAGGCCGCGACATCCAATTTCAGGGCATCCGAAGTCAATAAACCCATCTCTGCTAAAACATTGTACGCCTGTACCTGCTCATCGCGCAGTGCAGAAACCAAATTGGATCGCGCTGACAGCAATTCTTGTTCAGCATCAAGAACATCCAAGGTTGTTCGCGCACCCAATTTTGCCTCTTCGTTGACGCCTTCAAAGGCAATCCGCGCGGCTCTGATCTGTGCTTGGCTGGCGCGAATGGCGGCTTCTGCGGCTTGCCAATTGGCAAAATTGCTGCGCAGGTTCAAACGTGTTGTATCTTGGGCAACTTGCAACGCATATTGGCCTGCTTTTTTGGCATTTGTTGCTGCGCGACGGGAACTGTTGATTTTACCACCCGAATAAATTGGGATTGTTGCATCGATACCAACGCTAACACTGCGGGTTTTACCTTGAATGAAATTGAAACTCTCTTGACTTGCAGATGATGTGGCAGATGCCGATCCAGTAACAGTTGGAATGCGGTTTTTGCGCGCGACCATGAGATCAACACCAGCGGCACGCAAATCCAATGCGGCGGCGCGGACGCGGGGATGATTTTCCACTGCAATTGCTTCGGCTTTGGCCAAGCTGGATGGAATTTTGGGATGCACTGGTGGTGAACGCAAACTGCTGGGTTTTTCACCCACCACCGAAACATAAGTGGCGATTGCACCCAGAACAACAGCGCGGCTGGCTTCTTTGTTGCTGATGGCGGATGCCAAGCGGGCTTCTGTTTGGCTTACATCGGTGCGGGTCACTTCGCCAACTTCGAAACGATCCTGAGATGCGCGTAATTGTTCACGTAGAACGGAAATGTTGTTTTCCGCCAAACCCAACTTTGCCTGTGCTTCGCGCAGGTTCATGAATGCGGTGATGGCGCTTAACATTGTGGCTTGTTCGGCCGCGATTAAGTCCTCGCGCCCCGCAAACAAGGCAAACTTTGCTGAATCTACTTTGCCACGGGTTTGACCTCCGTCGTAAATCAGCTGTGAAATCGACAGGGTCGCCGTGTTGGAGTAGCTATCTTGATCTAGGGCAACTGTCGCGGGATTGATCGGATCGGTTATCGATGAGCTTAATGTTGCACCGACAGTGGGTTTCAATCCAGCTAAGGCCTGCACGACACCTTCGTCCAAGTTTTTGATCTGTTCGCGGGTCTGCGCCAGACTTGGGTTGTTGCGGTATGTCGCCTCTAACGCGGTTTTCAGGCTGGTAGTTTGTGCGCTGGCGGGCACACTTATCAAAATGGCCAAAACACCACCTAAAATTAACTTGCGCATCTGCGACTCCTATGCCGTTTTGTGGTAAACTAAATCCGCGTATCGCATGATTTAATGTCTCAAGGATTAACCAAATGAAAATGTTTCTGGTTTTGTGAAATCGTCTAACAGGGGCGCGCTGGCGTCAAATTCTGAACGCCAATTGATCCGCTCGCCTGATTTGGTGCCAACATAACATTGACCTGCAGGACCCTGCGCAAAAATGGCGACAGCGCGACCACCTTCTTTCAATTGTTTCGCCAGAGTATCGGAAAATACTTCGATAGCACCTTCAATCACGATAACATCATACGGGGCATGTTTTGGTGCGCCCGCACTTAACATCGCGTTTACCACTATGGCATTATCGACACCTGCGTCACTTAACGTTTCGCTGGCCGCATTGGCTAATGTTGCATCATCTTCTAATGCCACCACGGCCTGTGCCAAATGGGCGATAATAGCTGTGGAATAACCCGTGCCACAGGCCACATCCAAAACCAGATCATCAGGGTGAATAGAAACCGCATCCAACATTTTCGCAAATGTGCGTGGATCCAGAATGAATCGCGACGCCGAAACGGCAATATGCTTGCCCATATAGGCCACGGCCTGTTTATCGGCAGGGACATAATTTTCACGCGGTGTGCGCAACAAGGCATCGATAATTGGATATTTCGTCACATCTGAGGGGCGAACTTGACAGTCCACCATGGCTTCGCGCGCGGCTTTGAAATCAGTCATTTTTGTCTCATTCTGATGGTCAGGATCAACTTTGACCATGTTTTGCCACAGGGCGTCGCGATGGGCAAGGGTGTGGGGTGTTTATCGGACGTGCTTTTGCACTTCAATCGGCAATTCCTTGCCCTCAAAAAGATCATATGTTGTGTGGTGCAGGTATTCATTGGGCTTTTGGCCAACCGTCCGGCGCTCTCGGAAAAGAAAGAATTTTGAAATACCGCGCATTGATCCCACCATCGGAGCCTCAGGATCCATCGGAAAACGGTCGCGCCAATCGGATGGCAGTTTTAAACCACAGCGCACCACACGTTCCAACATCCAAACCAACGGAATATTTGACAATCGGCGCGCAGCAGGAAAGCTGCCGACATGCCCCCCTACATCCGAATGTGCACCGCGAAACCAGACCTGTTCCAAATTGCCCTGCCAGTCGGGCTTTGTATCCCATAAAACTGCGCTATACGCCGAACGCGTTTCTTGTAATGCGATGGCGTGAAATCCGTTTTTCACGGGGTTGCCGATGGCGTCATCATGAAAATCTGTGGCCATAGGCGCCAAACGCGATAACAGGGGATAGTCGATCCCCAACGCCTTGACCGTGTCCCATGCGCCGATCATTTCGATTTCGACGTCTTGGTGGCACCATTGGTCGTGAAAACTGGCGGATGCGTTTTTTGATGAACGGCTTTCGTACATTCGAAATGCCGTGCGTAAATTGCGGCTGGTTGCGCAATCTTTGCGCAATAGCCCTACGCGATTGATCATCCCCGCCACAGATCGCACCGCATAGGCACCGCGCGAAAATCCAAATAAATATATCTTATCGCCGGGTTCGTAACGCGACGCCAACCGATCATAGGATTCTTTGATCATCTGATTGATCCCCCAACCCGACGCAATCGTGACCCAGTTCCAAAAACCATGGCCCTGAATACCCGCATCATAATGTAAATTGGTGGTGTTGGGATCGCACACCTCGTCCAACAGTTTGTACAATAGCCCCGCATTTGTTTCATGCCCAATGGTCAGCTTACTTTGGGTGCCGTCGATGATGATGATATGGCTTTTGTGCATAATGTCCTCAACCGTGTTTGTGGCGCAGGGTAGGGACGGTGTAAAGCCTAACCACTTAACGAATTGCTTTACGGGAATCACTTTTTAGGCATACCTTTTGGGGAACAGATCGATGTTATATGTAAGAGTGATGAAATTATGGAAAATCCAGCGCACGCAGGCGTGGCGGTTCAGCAATATTGGAACGACGGTTATCTGTTTCCAATTCCCGTGGCCGATACAGTTCAAACCGCCAAATGGCGTACGGAAATTGAAGCAGTTGAAACCAATTGGCTGGACAATGGCCTGCCACTTCCCTTGAACACTTATAAACGGGTCAACGCCCAAATTGTGATGCCATTGGCGCATGAAATCGGTATGCATCCCGCCATTTTGGACGCGGTGGAAATGGTTTTGGGTCCCGATATCATGTTGTATTCCACGGAATTCCTGATCAAAGAACCCCATACCAAGCACGTGGTCACCATGCACCAAGACCTTGCTTATTGGGGTATGGCTGACATGGATAACATCGTCACCGCATGGTTGGCTTTGTCTGATGCCACCACCCAATCGGGCTGTATGGATTTTGTGCGTGGCAGCCATAAATCCGAAATCCTTGCGCACGAAGACAGCTTTGACGATCTAAACCTGTTGTCGCGCGGCCAAGAGGTGGCAGTGGACGTCGATCCAAAGGATCGTGTTGCCGTCGAACTCCCCGCTGGTTCCATGAGCCTGCATCACGGGTTAACAATCCACGGCTCAGGCCCCAATGCATCTGATGACCGCCGCATCGGTGTCGCCATTCGCTACATTTCGTCCAATATGACCAAGGCAGGCGATGCACGCGATTTCGCTACCCCTGCGCGTGGTACATACGATGAAAACAGCTTTATCCCATACGCCCCACCAAAATCAAACTTCGACGCCGACGCCATGCAAACCTATGATATGGTGCGCACCGAGCAGGCCAAAGTGATGATGGCAGGCGCCAAGAAAAACAGCGCAATTTATTAAGGACATTCCATGGAAAACGTAAAATTCACCCAAATGAAGGATGGCGACAAGGAAGATTACGATTTTCTGACCCACCACGAGGTTGAACACACCAAAGGCACCGCAGATCGCCTGCTAAAGGCATTGGTTGAATTGGATGAAGGTCTGTCAGGTTACAAAATCACCCGCCTTGGTCATTCATTACAGGCCGCAACCCGCGCATGGAATGCGGGCGCGGATATTGATTGGGTAGTGTCAGCATTACTGCACGACATCGGCGACATTTTTGCGCCCTATAATCACGACGAATACGCTGCCACGATCCTAAAGCCCTTCGTGCGGGAACAATGCCGTTGGGTCGTTGAAAAACACGGCGATTTTCAGATGATTTTTTACGGCGAACATGTGGGTGCAAACCCAAACAAGCGTGATGCCTTCGCAGGCCATGAATTTTTCGACGACTGCGCCCAATTTTGTGAACTCTGGGATCAAAACAGCTTTGATCCTGATTACGACACGTTAACCATCGACTTTTTCGCTCCGATGGTCCGACAGGTTTTTGCACGCAACCCCAATGACCCTGCGATCATGAACGCCCCGCCAAAACCCCTGACGGACGAAACCGTCGCCGAAATTCGTCGGTTGTAAATCATTTTATAACAACAGTTTGGATGTCGCCATAGCCGTTAAATCGCGTTGATATGCAACTGGCATAGGCGCCCATGCCCGCAATCAAAACATAATCCTCCTCGGCGCAATCACGTGGCAAACACAATGCGCTGGGCAATTTGTCCAATGAATCGCAGGTCGGGCCAAAGGCCAAAAATTCGGCACACGTACCGCCGCGCGGTGATCCATCGGGTGCGTAAACGTGGTATCGTTCGCAATGTCCGACATCGCGAAACTCGGCCAACCCGCCATAAATTCCATCGTTCAAAAACACGCGATCATCCCCGCGTGCCTTGATCCGTGCGCACAGGCTGAATGCATCGGCAATCATCGCACGCCCGGGTTCACACAACAGGGCAGGGCGTTCGCCACCAAAATTCAGCATCCAACTGGCCTCTATTACATCAAAAATAGGCTCTAATGCGGTCGTTTGCGCCCCGCGATCCGACGGGAAACCACCGCCGACATTCAATGTTTTCAACGTCACACCCGCATCCCGTGCAATACCCGCAACCGTCCGAATATACGCATCCCAAATAGAGACATCATTGCACTGTGTGCCAGGGTGGAACGTCATCGACGCGGTATGCGACGTCTGGGAAATTCGTTTCAGCATTGTCACACACTGCGCCGCATGTGCGCCAAACTTTTCGCCAAAATTATACGCTGCGCCATCAATGTCCAAGGCAAGGCGCACGAAAATCTCGCATTGCGGCGGGATTTGTTCCAACAATTTGTCTAACTCGCTGATCCGATCCACCGAAAATGATCGCACACCCGCATCCACCGCAAACGCAATTTCCGCACGTGATCGCACGGGATTGTTGTAATGCAAGGTCAAATCACGCCCACATTGGCGTACCAATTTGATTTCTTCGGGTGATGCGACATCAAAATGGCTTAAGCCCGCATTCACTAAATGGGTCACAACCATCAATGTCGGATTGGCCTTCACTGCAAAACTGACATCCCCTG